>CERS01012652.1_pt1 | contig 27958 bp, 30 predicted proteins | sample 356251 | NCBI WGS metagenome assembly CERS01 (sample SAMEA2621020, study PRJEB7988) | marine metagenome | isolation source: saline water (ENVO:00002010), including
AGAATATTAACTTACATTTTACTGGAGACTTTCATGCCATTACTTCAGCAAACAATCTTCTTTCAGCGTTGATTGATAATCATATTTATCATGGAAATAAATTAGGGATTGATCCAGATGCAATTACCTTCAAAAGAGGATTGGATATGAATGATAGATCCTTAAGAAAGATCAATATTGATAATGCTCGTTATCAATATCAAGGTGGATTTGATATTTCAGTTGCAAGTGAGGTGATGGCAATTTTTTGCTTAGCATCATCATTAGATGATTTAACATATAGATTGGGAGAAATACAAGTTGCACAAAATCTTGATAAGAATAAATCACCTATATTTGCAAAAGATTTAAAAGCTCAAGGTTCAATGGCTGCTTTGTTAAAAGATGCTTTTATGCCTAATTTGGTTCAAACATTAGAGCATAACCCAGTCTTAATTCATGGAGGCCCTTTTGCTAATATTGCACATGGATGTAACTCATTTATCGCTTCTCAATTAGGTTTAGATATGGCTGATTATGTTGTGACTGAAGCTGGTTTTGGTGCTGATTTAGGAGCGGAAAAATTTATTGATATCAAATGTCGTCAAACAGGATTAAATCCTAGTTTAATTGTTATTGTAGCCACTATAAGGGCTATGAAATACCATGGTGGGAAAAAAGTTGAAGATCTCAACGATCAGGATCTGGATGCTCTTGGGAAAGGATTTTCTAATCTTGAGCGCCATATTGAAAACTGTAGCCAACATTTTGGTTTAAATATAGTAGTTGCTATTAATCATTTTCAGACAGATACCGATGAAGAGGTCAAATTTGTTCAAGATAAAGTTGAAAGCTTAGGTTTCAAGGCTATTTTATGTTCACATTGGGGACATGGATCTAAAGGTGCAAAATTATTAGCTCAAGAGGTAATGAATCTTGTTGAAAAGCCAAACCAATTTAAATTTCTTTACGATACAAAAGATTCTATCGTATCCAAAATATCAACAATTGCTCAAAAAATTTACCGAGCCAAAGATGTTGTATTTGAGGATGACGCTTTAATACAACTTAAAAAAATTGAAGATGAATATGCACATTTTCCAGTATGTATTGCAAAAACACCATATTCTTTTTCCGGCGACCCAAAGGGTATTGGAGCTGTTTCGGATCACTCACTTATTATTAGAGAGATTAGGTTGGTTAGGGGTGCGGGCTTTATTGTTGCCATTTGTGGAAGTGTTATGACTATGCCTGGATTACCCTTAAAACCAGCAAGTGAAGGAATTTCTATTAATAATAATGGAGAAATTGAGGGTCTTAGTTAACAGTGCTTATAGTAACTTCAGAGGGAAAATCTGAGTTAGTAGTAAATAAATCAAAATTCATAGGTTATAGCATCATATCAAGATCAAAAGAGCAATTTTTAGATAAAGTTGGTGAGATAAAGAAAAATAACCCATCTTCAAGCCATACGGTTTTTGGTTTACGGATTAAAAAGAATACTATTGAACCTCATTTTAGTGACGATGGTGAACCATCAGGGACAGCAGGAAGGCCATTAATCAATATATTAGAATCCAAAAAAATTATCAATTGCGGTCTTGTAGTTGTTCGATATTATGGGGGTATTAATTTAGGTATGGGTGGGCTTGCAAGAGCTTATAGTCAAGCAGGAATAGGTGCATTGATTAATTCTAAAACAGCTATTTTTATTAACTATAATAATTATAAAATATTAATAGAATACAATAAGTTAGAAAAATTAATTAATGTAATTTGTAAAAATAAAGGTAAAATATTTGAAAAAAAATTTAAAGAAAAAGTTGAAGTTTTTACTTCATTGCCAATTGGAGCTGAGAAACTAATAAAAGAAGAATTTAAAATGATTCATATAACATTAATCGATAAGAGAAATATTGTTAAATAGGTATTTCTTTATCTGTTAATATTTAATTAATAACTAATAGGGAGCGAACTGAGATGAAATTAGAAACTATTGCTTTGCATCATGGATACGAATCAGAGAAAACAACAAAAGCTGCTACAACACCAATTTACCAAACCTCATCGTTTACTTTTGATAATACTCAGCATGGTGCTGATTTATTTGATCTTAAAGTTGAGGGTAATATTTATACCAGAATAATGAATCCTACAAATGCTGTTCTTGAACAAAGAGTTGCTGAGATGGAAGGTGGAATTGCTTCTCTTGCATTAGCATCTGGAATGGCAGCTATTACTGCTTCAATTCAGTGTATCACACAAGCGGGGGATAATATTGTTAGCACAAATCAATTATATGGGGGGACTTATAATTTATTTGCTCATACCTTTCCTCAACAAGGCATTAATGTAAAAATGGTTGACGCAGGAGATTTTGATGCCATTGATTCTGCTATTGATGATAAAACTAAAGCTCTCTATTGTGAATCTATTGGGAATCCTTTAGGTAATATTGTTGATTTAAAAGAACTAGCTACTATTGCCCATCGACATAATATACCTTTAATTGTTGATAATACTGTTCCAACGCCTTATTTATGTAAACCTTTTGATTTTGGTGCTGATGTTGTTATTCATTCTTTAACTAAATATATTGGTGGTCACGGTACAACAATTGGTGGAATTATAGTTGATTCTGGAAAATTTGATTGGGCTAAAGAGCCAAAAAAGTATCCAATGCTTAATGAACCAGATCCTTCTTATCACGGAGTTGTTTATACAGAGGCTTTAGGCCCTGCTGCATTTATTGGTCGCTGTAGAGTTGTTCCCTTAAGAAATACTGGCGCAGCACTCTCTCCAAATAGTGCATTCTTAATAATGCAAGGCCTCGAAACACTTGGTCTAAGGATGGAAAGACATTGTGATAACGCCTTAGCATTGGCAAAATTTCTTGAATCGCATGAACAAGTAGATTGGGTTAATTATGGAGCGCTACCTAATGATAAATATAATGCAAATTGTAAGAAAATTACGCAAGGAAAAGCTTCTGGAATAATAAGTTTTGGAATAACAGGAGGAATTAAGGCAGGTACAAAATTTATTGATGCTTTACAAATAATTCTAAGATTAGTAAATATAGGAGACGCTAAATCTCTTGCCTGTCATCCTGCTTCTACGACTCATAGACAGTTAAATCCAGAGGAATTGAAAGCAGCAGGTGTTAGCGAGGATATGGTAAGAATTTCAGTAGGTATTGAACATATCGATGATATTATTTCTGATGTGAAGCAAGCACTTGAAGCAGCTAAGTAAAAATGATTGTTGAGATTCTTCTATTAGTAATTATTACTATTTGTTTAATTATTTTATGGAAGATAGCTCAGTCCAAAAAAGAAGATGATATTCCAAAAGCTTTAGAAGAAAAACATCGTCAGATGCTTGTTGATATAAATGATGCATTAAATAAGCTTTCAGATAGACTCCATAAAACATTATCTGAACAAGGTAAAACTCAACAAGAAACTGTTCAATCTTCATTTAAGAATACTTCATTACAATTAATGGCTAGCGTTGAAAGTTTGACTAAAACTGTAGATAAAAGACTTCATGAGATAACAGGCAAAGTGCATGAAAGGTTAGAAGAGGGCTTTAAGAAAACAAATGCTACTTTCGTAAGTGTTATGGAAAGATTGGCTACAATAGATGAAGCTCAGAAAAAAATTGATGGTTTAACAACCAATATGGTTAGTTTGCAGGAATTATTGGGTGATAAAAAATCTAGAGGCGCTTTTGGTGAACTTCAGCTTGAAAGTCTTATTAAGAATATACTGCCTCCTGATTCATTTGCGTTTCAGCATACGTTTAAGAATAATTTAAAAGCAGATTGTGTATTATTTCTTCCAGAACCAACAGGGACTGTTGCTGTAGATTCAAAATTTCCGATGGAAAATTATCAAAAAATGTTTGATGTTTCAGCATCAGAACCAGATAAACTCAAAGCTCAAAAACAATTTAAATTAGATGTTCGTAAGCATATTGTTGATATTGCTTCCAAATATATTATTCCAGGTGAAACTTCAGATGGGGCAGTTATGTTTATCCCTGCAGAAGCAGTTTTTGCCGAAATTCACGCATACCATCCAGAGTTAATTCAAGAATCAATGGCAAAAAAAGTATGGTTAGTCTCACCTACAACCCTGATGGCGGTTTTAAATACAGCTAGGGCAGTTCTAAAAGATGTTGAAACAAGAAAACAAGTTCATGTGATTAAATCAGAACTTGGTAAACTAGGAAAAGATTTCGATCGATTTGATACTAGAATGAAAAAACTAGCAGATAATATCCGCTTAGCTCATGAAAATGCTCAAGATGTTCATGTTTCTAGTCAGAAAATTTCAAAAAGATTTTCACAGATAGAAAGAGTAGAGTTAAAAGAAAATTCAAATGATTTGTTAGATTTTGATGACCAAATTTCAAATGATAAGGCACAAGAGAATGAAGATTAATGTTCTATTTTTTGCAAGTGTAAGAGAAATGGTTGGTATTAATGCTAAAGAAGTAGATATTCACGACTCTGAAAATTCTCCTCATAAATTATTGAATTTTTTAGTTAAATCAGAACAAGGTTCATGGATATCTCTTCATAAAGATAAACATTTAATTAGATTAGCAATTAATCAAGAGCTTTCAGATTGGAATGATTTATTAAGTGACGGAGATGAGTTAGCCTTTTTCCCACCAATAACAGGTGGTTAAGTGACTGTCTGTATTCAAGAAGATGTATTTAATATTGAAAAAATAATTTCTCTCGTAAGAAAAAATAATTCCTCCATAGGAGCAATTGTATCTTTTATTGGCTTTGTTAGAGAGTTTGATAATAGTAAGAAAACTAAAAAATTATTACAAATGGATTTAGAACATTATCCTGGTATGACTGAAAAGGCGCTAAATGAAATTGAATTAAATGCTAAATCTAAGTGGCAGCTTGAAGATGTCTATATAATTCATCGAATTGGAAAATTAAAACCTACTGAGCCTATCGTTGCAGTTGTTGTTGCTAGTGAGCATAGAAAAAATGCCTTTGAAGCTTGTGAATTCATAATTGATTTTCTTAAAACAGAAGCACCTTTTTGGAAGAAGGAAATTTCAGATCAACAAATTGAAACATGGGTAGAGGGCAGAGATGAAGACTATAAAAAACGAGATGCTTGGAATGTTGACAAATAATTAATAAATCCTTTGTTATTATAGATATTTAAAATATGAGGTTGATACTAAATGAAATTGAATAAAATTGTCTTTCCGGTTGCTGGATTGGGATCACGGTTTTTGCCAGCAACAAAAGCCACACCAAAAGAAATGTTGCCAATTGTAGATAAACCTTTAATTCAATATGCTGTTGAGGAAGCTATAGATGCAGGATTTACTGAGTTGATATTTGTTAATGCTAAATCAAAGATATCCATTAAGGAACATTTTGATCGTAATTCAAATTTAGAAATAACAAATCTCACCAAGGAAAAAAAAGAATTATTAAATCAGACAAACCAAATTATTCCAAATAATGTTTCTTGCTCTTATATTATTCAAGATGAACCCTTAGGTTTAGGACATGCAATTTTATTAGCTAAATCAATTATTAAGAGAGATCCATTTGCTGTTATTTTAGCTGATGATTTAATTGATTCACAAAAAGGTGTTTTAAAACAAATGGTTGAAGAGTATAAGGATATTAATTCATCTATCGTTTCAGTCCAAAAAATTGATAAATCCAATTCTATTCATTACGGGATGGTTTCTATTCGTAATGATAGTTTAAAAAGTATGCAATTAGGTAATATTATTGAAAAACCTTTACCAGAGGATTCTCCATCAAATTTAGGCGTTGTAGGAAGATATATTTTTTGTAACAAAATCTTAGAGTTTTTAGAAGATACATCTTTTGGAGCTGGTAATGAAATTCAATTAACTGATGCTATTAAATCAATGCTTTCGTCTTATCCTGTTTTTGCTTATGAATTTGAGGGTATCAGATATGACTGTGGAGACAAGTTAGGTTTCATTAAGGCCAATATTGAATATGCTTTAAAAAGGAATAACTTTGGAGATGAGTTAAAAGAATATCTTAAGACTCGTTTGTTTCGATGAATTTAAATGAGCTAATATCTAACTCTTCACTTATATATTCAAATGAAGATATTAATTTTGCGATAGAAGATTTAGCGAGAAATTTTAATTCAAAATTCATAAATCAAAAAATTACAGTCTTACCAGTAATGACAGGCGCATTAATTTTTGCTGGTCATTTAGTATCAAAATTTAATTTTTACTGTGAACTTGATTATATTCATGCTTCAAGATATTCAAATAATAAACCTAAATCAAAAGTTGACTGGAAGTATCAACCAAATATTGATTTAATAAAAGATAAAGTTATCCTAGTTTTAGATGATATTTTAGATGAGGGTATAACTTTAAATAGTATTAAAAAGAAGCTACTGGAGATGGGTGCAAAAGAAGTTTTAATATGTGTTCTTTTTGATAAAAAAATAAATAAACAAAAACCTATCAAAGTTGATTTTATTGGTCTAGAAGTCCCTGATTCTTACGTTTATGGATTTGGGTTAGATTTTAAAGGAATAGGGCGAAATATCCCTCATCTATATGCACATAAGTAACAATTTAAAATTCAATGTCTAAGAAGCCTATTAAAATTAGGGATAATGACCCGGAAATTGATAGGGAAATTCAATTGTATGAAAATCCAATTCCAAGTCGAGAATTAATTCTTCAGGTGATGTCAGAATATGGCATACCTATCAATAAAGATGAATTAATCGAAATTCTTGAAATAAGTAACGAAGAAATTACTTTTTTTGAAAAGCGTCTTAGAGCTATGGTTCGTCAGGGACAGATTTTAATTAATAGAAAAAATGTAATTTGTATCTCAGATAAACTTAATTTAATTGCTGGAAAAATTTCAGGTCATCCTGATGGTTTTGGTTTTCTTATTCCAGATGATAAAACCCATAACGACATATTTTTATCTCCTAGAGAAATGAGTCAAGTATTTAATAATGATCGAGTAATGGTTCAAATAACAGGTCAAGATAGAAAAGGAAAAATGGAGGGTAAAATTGTTGAAATTTTAGAAAGAGTAAATCCTTTAATAGTTGGAAGAGTTCTCCAGGCTCAGGGAGTTACTATTGTTGCAGCAGAGGATAAAAGAATTTGTCAGGATATTTTAATACCATATGATTCGGATATGAATGCTAAAGTTGGACAAATTGTTGAAGTAGAAATTACCACACAGCCGAGCTTCAAATCCAAACCAATGGGTAAGGTAGTAAGTATTCTTGGAGATTATAACGATAGTGGAATTGAAATTGAAATAGCGTTAAGAAAACATAATCTCCCTAATAATTTTCATAAAGATGTTTTGGATGAAGTAAATAAGTTTTCTTCTAAAGTAAGTCCATTAGATTTCAAGGGGCGAAAAGATTTAAGAGATTTGGCGTTAGTTACAATTGATGGAGAAACAGCCAGAGATTTTGATGATGCAGTTTTTGCAGAGCCAGATGGTGATAATTGGCGATTAGTTGTAGCAATAGCAGATGTCAGTGCATATGTTAAGCCATCAAGTAAACTTGATACTTCTGCAGCGGATAGGGGAAATTCTGTTTATTTTCCAAGGCGAGTGATTCCAATGTTACCAGAAGCTCTTTCTAACGGACTATGCTCTTTAAATCCAAACGTAGATAGATTATGTATGGTTTGTGACATGATAATAAATAGTAAAGGAAAATTAGTATCATATAAATTCTATCCTTCAGTAATGAATTCAAAAGCAAGATTAACCTATACAAATGTGGATAAAATTTTAAATCAAAATGATAAAGATTTAATAAAAGAATATAGTTTTATTCTTTCAGATTTGAAGAATTTAAAAAAACTTTATCAAATAATGCTAAATGCGAGAGAAAAAAGAGGCGCCTTAGAATTTGATTCTACCGAAACCACTATTGTATTTAATGAAAAAGGTAAAATTGATTTTATAAAACCTATTTTTAGAAATGAAGCCCATAGAATCATTGAAGAATGTATGCTGGCAGCAAATGTTTGTGCAGCAAATTTCTTAATTGATAAAAAAATAGATGGTCTTTTTAGAAATCATGAATGTCCTTCAGAGGAAAAACTTGAAAACTTAAGAGGTTTCCTGAGTGAATTTGAATTGTCACTTCAAGGCGGAAATAAACCCACACCCAAGGACTATAAACATTTAGTAAAGAAAATATCAAATCGACCAGAATCCCATCTTTTGCAAACTGTTTTATTGAGATCTATGCAACAGGCCGTTTACAGTGAAAAAAATTTAGGCCACTTTGGATTAGCATTTGATGCATATACTCACTTTACTTCGCCGATTAGAAGATATCCAGATTTAATTATCCATAGAGCCATTAAATCGAAATTAGATAAAAAAAATTTCAAGTTAAAAGATATTTCTAAGGTTGCAGAGCACTGTTCGAACACAGAAAGAAGAGCGGACGAAGCCACACGGGATGTTGAGGCATGGTTGAAGTGTTATTTTATGCAAGATAAAGTTGGTCAAATTTATGAGGGTACAGTTGCAGGCGTTACAGGGTTTGGTCTATTTATTGAATTAGACGAAGTTTATATTGAAGGTTTATTGCATGTTACTGAGCTTGGGAACGATTATTTCACTTATGATAAAAGTAAGCATGCGATGATTGGTGAGAGAACTAAATTATCTTATCGTTTAGGCGATAGATTGAAAGTTAAAGTGGTAAGGGTTGATTTAGAATCTATCAAAATTGATCTTTCCTTAGAAAATGTGAATGCAATTCCAAGACAAAAAAAAATGCTTAAGAAAAAATTTAACTCAAAAAGATCCAAAAAAAAATGAGTACAAAAAAAATAATTTATGGTTTTCATTCAATTACTAGCTTAATAAGAATAGACCCTATGTCTATTAAAGAAATTTTTATAGATGAATATAGGACTGATGGAAGAGTTAATGACTTAATGAAATTAGTTGAAACTCATAAAATTAAATACCATTTATCAAATAAAGAAAGGCTTGATGGTTTTGTGTCCAATCAAAAACATCAAGGTGTAGTCGCAATGATTCATGAGGTAAAAGATAAATATGTAACAATTGACGATATTATAGAAGCTAATCAATCGAAATCACTTTTACTATTAATATTAGATGGTGTTGAGGATCCTCACAATTTAGGTGCATGTTTTAGAGTGGCAGACTCAATGGGTGTTAACGCTATAGTGTGTCCTAAAGATAATGCTGTTGGATTAAATTCTACTGTAAGAAAAGTTTCATCTGGAGCGGCTGAGTCAATACCCTTTGTAGTTGTAACAAACCTTGCAAGAACAATAAGGTATTTAAAAGAAAAAGGTGTATTTATTTATGGTGCTGATGATAATGCCATGAAAAATATTGGTGAAATAACTTTTCATGGTTCTATAGCTCTTATTATGGGGTCAGAAGGAAAAGGAATGAGACGCTTAACTAAAGAATTATGTGATGAAATTTTTTCAATTCCAATGATGGGTCAAGTAGAAAGTTTAAATGTAAGCGTTGCGTCAGGAATTTGCCTATATGAAATAAACAGACAAAGAAGAAATATTAATTAAAAAGGGCTCCTATTGGAGCCCTTTGAATTTGGCTCCCCAACCTGGGCTCGAACCAGGGACAAATGGATTAACAGTCCATTGCTCTACCAACTGAGCTATTGGGGAATATTCTAGAAAGCGAGCATTTTAGCATAAGCTTGTAATATGAATCTAGTCTTCTATTGCTTCTTTAATCCTAGATAATGCATTTTTTAGATTATCCATCGACGTAGCAAAAGAAATTCTGAAGTAATTATCAGCACCAAATGCTGATCCTGGAACGACAGCAACTCCTTTTGAATCAAGTAAATATTCACTAAAAGCTATATCATCATTTTTTTTAATTTTTCCATTTTTGTAAAGTGTTTGAATTGCTTCTTTGGCATAAGGAAATAAATAAAAAGCTCCTTTTGCATCAATACACTTAAGCCCTTTAATATTATTGAAAGCATTTACAACAAATGTATGCCTCTCTTTAAATGCATCAAGCATCGGTGTTATACAAGATTGATTTCCAAGCAGAGCTGCTTGAGCTGCAGCTTGAGATATTGAGGTTGGGTTTGATGTTGATTGAGATTGCAGATTACTCATAGCTGAAATAATTTTTTCAGGTCCAGCTGCAAAGCCAATTCTCCAACCTGTCATAGAATAGGCTTTAGAAACACCATTTATAATAATAGATCGATCTTTCAATTTAGGTTCGACCATTACAATATTATTAAAAGGTTGGTCATCTAATCTAATATGTTCATATATGTCGTCATTTAAGATATATATATTGGGATATTTCAGTAAAATCTTACTAAGTTCTTGAAGTTCATTTTTAGAATACACAGATCCAGTTGGATTCGAAGGCGAATTAAAAACAACAATTTTAGTTTTTTCACTAATTGATTCTTCTAGCTGTTTAGGACTCATTTTGAATGATTGATCTATTCCACATTTTACTAAGATTGGAGACGCGCCAGTAAGCTCTACAATATCAGTATATGAAACCCAGTAAGGAGTTGGAATGATAACTTCATCCCCAGCATTTAATAATGCTAGAAATAAATTAAAAATACATTGTTTACCTCCAACACCTACTATCACTTCATTGATTTTATAAATAAGATTATTATCACGGATAAATTTTTCAACAACTGCTTTTCTTAAGGTTGGTAATCCAGGGACAGGTGTGTACTTAGTAAGACCATCATTAATGGCATCAATAGCTGCTTTTTTTATAAAATCAGGTGTATCGAAATCAGGCTCACCTGCAGCAAGTCCAATTATATCTTTACCTTCAGATTTTAATTTCGCAGCTTTCGCCGTGATGGCAAGTGTTGGGGATTCTTTTATTCGATTGACGCAATCAGATAGCTTTATATTAGACAAAATTTATTCCATTAATCATTAAAATTTGATAACTAATTTTACTTAAAAACTCAGTAAGTACAAATATCTTTTTTTATTTTAAAATAATTTCTAATTCTAAACCTTTGACTTCGTCAATTTTTAATAAATCTTTCTGTATAAGTTTTGCCTTTGTTAAATTCCCTTTATTTTTATGAAGTATAGCTAATCTAAATAAGGAATCTGAATTGTTTTGATTTAAATCTATAGATTTTTTATATGCACTAAATGCAATTTTATTATTAGATAATTTTTCGTTTGCAAATCCATATTCGTACCATGCCTCAGAATTTTTACTTTCTTTTTCTGTCCATTCCTTTGCTACACTGGATAATTCAACCCAATCATTTTTTGCTTTTGGAACTGCTATTTTTAGAAAAAATGGTTTTTTATTTTCATCTTCTTCCCATAATGCTTTACCTTTGATTAAAAAATTTTTTTGCCTTTCTTTTTTTCTTAAACTTTTAAGCCAGTCTATTGGCATTGCATAATAGGATCCATAACCAGTCGTTTTGAAGGTGTTAATCCCAACTAAATTACCATTCATATCAAATAAACCACTTCCACTAGCACCCAATCTAAATTTTGCTGAACTCAAGATAATCTCTGCGTTATCATATTCATACGTGGATACTACATAACCTCCAGAAGTTAGTGGAACAGGTGACCCACTTGAATGACCAATTGCTGCAATAGCTTGTCCTTTTACTAAATCTTTACTACTTCCAATTGGGATTGGATTACGATCTAGGTTATGTATACTAAAAAGACAGAGGTCATGCCATGCATCGACTCTAACATCAACAACTGAGAAGCTATCTTCCCCTTGAGAAACCCAAGGTTGTTTGGTTCTTCTTAATACATGACAGTTAGTTATAACTTCACCTTTACCTACAATAACTCCAGAGCCATATGCTAAACTCCCACTTTCTGTATAACCTCTTACCATAACTATTGCTCCGAATGCTTTTAACATGGATTCTTTGTCAATGGCTAGGCTAATCGAGGTGTTTGTTAATAATAGTAGAAGTAGAAGAATTTTTTTCATGATTGTACTTTCTATGTAAGTTGTTAATCTTGTATCTTGACTAATTGTATCTATTAAAGTTCGCAAACTGTTAAAATAAAGTTTTTTTGTTGAAATAATATTTTGAATCAGAAATTTCCTAATAGTCCATTTGAATTATACCAACCATTTTTGCCAGCTGGTGACCAGCCTCAGGCAATTAAACAGTTGGTGCATGGTGTTGAATCTGGGGAAAAATTTCAAACACTTTTAGGTGTTACTGGTTCGGGTAAAACTTACACTATTGCTAATGTGATTGCAAAAACAGGAAGACCAGCAATAGTTCTAGCTCCTAATAAAACACTAGCAGCTCAACTATATTCGGAATTCAGAGAATTTTTTCCAAATAATGCAGTGGAATATTTTGTTTCTTATTATGATTATTATCAACCAGAAGCATATGTGCCAGGTAGAGATGTTTTTATTGAAAAAGATTCAAGCATTAATGATCATATTGAGCAAATGCGACTTTCTGCTACAAAGGCACTATTAGAAAGAGATGATTCTGTAATAGTTGCAACAGTTTCTGCTATATATGGTATTGGAGATCCTGTTGATTACCAAGGTATGGTTTTATATATTCAGGTTGGAGAAAAATTGCTTCAAAGAAATATCATTTTACGTTTAGTTTCAATGCAGTATACAAGAAATGATTTTGATTTTTCTCGAGGTTGTTTTAGAGTTCGCGGAGATATCATTGATATTTTTCCTGCAGAAAATTCAGAGACTGCTATTAGGATAAGTTTATTTGATGATGTTATTGAATCTATAACAACATTTGATCCTTTAACTGGACAATTATTTAATAAAGTAAAACGATTTACTGTTTATCCATCAAGTCATTATGTTACGCCAAGAGATACTACTTTAAGAGCAATTGAAAGAATAAAGTTAGAGTTATCTGAAAGGGTAAAAGATTTTGTAAATCAAAATAAATTAATTGAAGCGCAACGAATTGAAGAAAGAACTAAGTTTGATATTGAAATGCTAAATGAAATTGGGTTTTGCAAAGGAATAGAAAATTATTCACGACATTTATCTGGAAGAAAGGAGGGGGAACCAGCTCCCACACTGTTAGATTACCTTCCTAATAATTCGTTAATGGTGATTGATGAGAGTCATGTAACGATACCTCAGATAGGAGGAATGTCAAAAGGAGATAGAGCTAGAAAAGAAAATTTAGTTGATTATGGCTTTCGTCTTCCTTCTGCTCATGATAATAGACCTTTAAGATTTGAAGAATTTGAAAGTGTAATGCGACAATGTATTTTTGTTAGCGCAACTCCTGCAGATTATGAAGCTGCTCATTCAAAATTAATTATTGAGCAAGTGGCTCGCCCAACTGGTTTGATTGATCCCGAGATAATTGTTAAACCTGCTGACACTCAAGTTGATGATTTATTGAGCGAGGTTAAACAAAGAGTTGATTCCCAGGAAAGAGTTTTAGTAACTACTTTAACTAAACGTATGGCTGAAGATCTTACTGATTATCTCAATGAACATTTAGTAAAAGTAAGGTATCTTCACTCTGAAATAGATACTGTTGAAAGAGTTGAGATTATAAGAGATTTAAGAATTGGTAAATTTGATGTGGTTGTTGGAATTAATTTACTGAGAGAAGGTTTAGATATTCCTGAAGTATCGCTTGTTGCAGTCTTAGATGCAGATAAAGAAGGTTTTTTAAGATCTGAAAGGTCATTGATTCAAACTGCAGGAAGAGCTGCAAGAAATCTCAATGGAAAAGTGATTTTCTATGGAAATAAGGTTACTAAAAGTATGCAGCTAGCAATTGATGAAACAAAGAGAAGGAGAAAAAAACAAATAAAGTTTAATTTAGATAATAATATTACCCCTTCAGGAATTATAAAAAAAGTTAAAGATATTATTGAAACTCTTGAGGATGAAGAAGAGTTTAAAAATCAGAGGGCTATAGCAAAAGAGAATAGGGAATATGAAGATTTGACAGAACCAGAAATAATTAAAGAAATTTCTAAATTAGAAAAATTAATGCAGACATCTGCAAAAAATTTAGAATTTGAAAAAGCAGCCAAAATTAGAGATCAAGTTAAATATTTAAAAGAGAAAATTTATGGAGCAAATATAAAAGACAGAATTTAATTTTTTAATGTCATTGATTTTATTAAAAAAAACAATATAATACTGTTTTTTAATCCTTGCTTCACAATATTAAATATTGGAGGCTTTAACCATAAGGAATTATTATGCGTCACTATGAGTTAGTTTTTATTGTTCATCCAGATCAGAGCGAACAAGTTCCAGCAATGATAGAAAAATATCAGACATTAATCAAAACAAGTAAAGGTATTATTCATCGCTTGGAAGACTGGGGCCGACTTCAGCTTGCATATCCAATTCAAAAAATTCACAAGGCTCATTATGTTTTAATGAATATTGAATGTAATTTAGAGACATTACATGAAATAGAGCACACTTTTAAATTTAATGATGCGATTATTCGTCACCTTGTTTTTGGAACTAAAGAACCTGTAACTTCGCAATCACCTATGATGAAAGAAGAAAAATCTAAATCATTAGTTGGTGACAATAACACTGACGAAGATACAAAAAAAGAAAATATAAAAGAATCTGCAAAAGAAGAAGAGGGAGAATAAAAAATGGCAAGAGATATGTATAAAAGAAGGCGTTATTGCAGATTTTCTGCTGAAGGAATTAAAGAGGTTGATTATAAAGATATAAATCTTTTAAAAGACTTTATAAGTGAAAATGGAAAATTAATTCCAGCTAGAATAACTGGAACTAAATCAAGATATCAAAGACAATTAACAACTGCCGTAAAACGTGCTCGATTTTTAGCACTTTTACCATTTACTGATAAACACTAAGGAGTATTTAATGGAAATAATTTTATTAGAGAAAATAGTAAACCTTGGTGAACTTGGAGACATAGTAAATGTTAAAGATGGGTATGGTAGAAACTTTCTAATCCCTCAAGGTAAAGCAAAAAGAGCAAATGAAGCTAATAAGGCAGAATTTGAATCTAAACGTGCAGAAATAGAAAAACAACAGGCTGCATTATTACAAGCTGCTCAAAAAAGAGCTAAGCAGTTTGATGGATTTGAGTTAGAAATAACTCAAAAATCAGGTATTGATGGAAAACTTTTTGGTTCTGTTACTAATATTGATATAACAGAAGCTGTTACTAATGCCGGACATGAAATTGTAAAATCAGAAATAAGGATGCCTGATGGCCCAATTAAGCTTACAGGTGAGCACATGATTAATTTAGTTCTTCATCAAGAAGTTAAAATTGAATTCAAACTAACTGTGATTGGAGAAGAATAAAATAATTTTTTTTAATTTTTTAAGCTGTCAATAAGGCAGCTTTTTTTTTATTCGTTATAATAATATTTATGGCTGATGATAAAATTCATAACTTAAAATTACCTCCTCATTCAATTGAGGCCGAGCAATCATTACTGGGTGGTTTATTAATTGATAATAACGCATTGGCCCAAATCACTGACATTATTTCTGTTAAAGATTTCTATAGACAAGATCATCGTTTAATTTTTACTAACATAATTGATCTTATAAATCTGGATAGTCCGGCAGATATAATAACAGTCGCTGAGTCACTAGAAAAAAAATCTGAATTAGCTTCTGTTGGAGGTGTCGCCTATCTTGGTAGTCTTGCAGAAAATATGCCTTCTGTTGCAAATATTCGTGGATACGCAAAAATTATTCGCGATAATTCCGTTTTACGTAATTTAATTACTGTTGGTTCTGATATTGTTGAAGGGGCCTTCTCTCCCAAAGGTAAAGAAGCTCAATTATTATTAGATGAAATGGAAGCTAAGTTATTTTCAATTGCTGAGGATCAAAATAATAGGTTAGGTTATAAAGATTTTCAAAAAGTTGTTGCTGATGTTGTTAGAAATCTTGAAGAAAGAGGGCAAAATCCAGGAACCGTCACTGGTTTACCAACAGGTTTTACTGATTTAGATAGATTAACAACTGGATTACATGGAGGTGAACTAGTTATAATTGCTGGAAGACCTTCTATGGGTAAAACTGCATTAGCAATGAATATTGCTGAGACTTGTGCACTTAAGGAAAATAAAGCAGTAGCTATATTTTCTATGGAAATGGGTGCAGAGCAAATAGTTACCAGACTCTTAGGATCTGTCGCTAAAGTTAATCAACAAAAAATGAGAACAGGAAAATTAACAGAAGATGATTGGTCAGAAATTGCTGATGCCTTAGGAAAACTTAATGAAGCACCTCTTTTTATTGATGAAGGGTCAGCCTTAAATTCCTATGAATTAAGAGCGCGTGCAAGAAGATTGCATCATTCCACAGATGGTGGTTTAGGATTAATTGTAGTTGATTATATTCAACTCATGTCTCCACTGGGAAGTGGTAGTGGAGAAAATCGTGCCACAGAAATATCTGAGATTTCAAGATCATTAAAATCACTTGCTAAAGAATTAAATATCCCAGTTGTTGCCTTATCTCAGCTAAATAGAAATGTAGATAGTCGTCCAGATAAAAGACCACAAATGTCAGATTTAAGAGAATCAGGAGCTATCGAACAGGACGCTGATGTAATTATGTTTATTTACCGCGAAGAAGTATACAATCAAGAAACGCTTGATAAGGGAATCGCTGATATTATTTTAGCTAAGCAAAGAAGTGGTCCAATTGGAGATATCAAGCTGACATTTGTTGGGGAATATACTCGTTTTGAGAATTATGCTAACCCTGGATATGAATCTGGCTATTAAACTCAATGAGACCATTAAAAGCAACTATAGACCATAAAGCATTATTATTTAACTTCAATTATATAAAAAAAATAGCTAGCAAAAGTAAGGTAATGTCTGTTCTAAAAGCTAATGCATACGGTCACAATTTACTTGATGTTGCAAAGACGTTGATAAATTCTGATGGATTTGCGATTCTTTCTATTGAAGAAGCTATTTTATTAAGGAAAAATGATTTTAATCAATCTATTTTATTATTAGAAGGATTTTTTAGTAAAGACGAAGTAAAAATTGCTTCAAAATTTAGAATTAATGTTGTTGTTCATAACCAGAGACAAATTGATTTAATTGATCAAGTTAAACCAGATATACCACTTAATATTCATTTAAAAATTAATACAGGTATGAATAGATTGGGCTTTCCTCCTTCTGAAGTTGATTACCTCCTAGAATCACTGAGCAGTAATTCATATATTGAAGATATTACTTTAATGACTCATTTTGCTACAGCGGATGAAAAAGAGGGGATTGATAAACAGTTTAAGATATTTACCCAAATTACCGATAATTATAATCATTCTGCGTCTGCAGCAAATTCTGCAGCAATTCTTAAATTTCCTGAATCGAGATTGGATTGGGTGCGGCCTGGAATTATGCTTTATGGTCTTTCTCCTTTTCAAGATAAAACTGCTCAAGACTTAGGATTAAAACCTGCTATGGCTTTAACCTCTGAAATCATTGCCCTTCAGGATATTAAGTCAGGAGAATCAGTGGGATACGGTTTAGATTTTATAGCAAAGCAAAATATGAAGATTGGAGTTGTAGCTTGTGGTTATGGAGATGGCTATCCTCGACATGCAAAAAATGGAACACCTGTTTCAGTTGATGGTAATTTAACCTGCTTGGTAGGCCGTGTGTCAATGGATATGTTGTATATTGATTTATCAAGTGTACCTAAGGCTCACATTGGCTCAAAAGTTGAGTTATGGGGTGAAAATATTTCAGTCGATTCTGTGGCTCAATTTTCAGGAACTGTAGGTTATGAGCTTGTTTGTGCCATATCTGCTTCACAAAGAGTGCCTCTAGGAAATATTAATGCCTAAAACTAAAATAATTTATCAATGCACAGAATGTGGTGGCCAATCAACTAAATGGCAAGGTCAATGTCCTCATTGTTTTGCATGGAATACTCTTGTTGAAGAAGTTATTGAAAGTAAAAGTATTAAAAGATATGCGTCTTTGGCGAAAACAAATGCACTAACAAAATTAGATGAAGTTGAAACACTAGATATTTTAAAAAGAAAAACTAAAATTTCTGAATTTGATCGAGTCTTAGGTGGGGGATTTGTTCCTGGTGGAGTAATCTTATTAGGAGGTGACCCAGGAATTGGCAAGTCCACAATATTAATTCAAGCTTTATCAAAAATAACTCAATCACCTGAAGAACCCTGTAATGTCATTTATATTAGTGGTGAAGAATCTTCTCAGCAAATAGCTATGCGTGCGAAAAGACTTGAGTTAGAAGTTTCAGATATTTCAATTTTATCTGAGATTAATTTAGAGAAAATAATGAAAACAATTGAAAAAGATAAGCCTGATGTTGTTGTAATTGATTCGATACAAACAATTTTCTCAGAAGAGCTCACATCTGCTCCAGGTTCAGTAACGCAAGTAAGAGAGTGTTCTGCACAGTTGACAAGAATAGCAAAACAATTAGATATTGCAATGATTCTTGTTGGGCATGTTACTAAAGAAGGAACATTAGCTGGTCCTAGAGTATTAGAACATATTGTTGATACTGTTCTATATTTTGAAGGAGACCCAAGTTCAAGTTTTAGAATGATTCGAGCATTTAAGAACAGATTTGGAGCTGTGAATGAATTAGGTGTATTTGGTATGACTGAGAAAGGTCTCAAAGAAGTCACTAATCCATCAGCTCTTTTTTTATCGCATCATAATAAACAAGTTAATGGTTCATGTATTAGTTGCATACAAGAAGGTTCAAGACCAATGTTAATTGAGATTCAAGCTTTAGTTGATGCCACTCACGGGCAATCACCGAAAAGACTTTCTGTTGGATTAGATCAGAATCGATTAGCAATGTTATTAGCATCATTAAATAGGCATGCTGGAGTGGCTTGTTACGATCAAGATGTTTTTGTAAATGCAGTTGGCGGAGTTAAAATAACAGAACCTGGAGTTGATTTGGCTATATTATGTGCGATTGTCTCTTCATTTAAAAATCAACCATTAGATAATAAAACTGTAATTTTTGGAGAAATTGGTTTAGCTGGAGAAGTAAGGCCGGTTCAAAGAGGACAGGAAAGATTAAAAGAAGCAGCAAAGTTAGGTTTTACAAGAGCAATTATTCCGAAAGCCAATCAAGCTAAACAAAAAATAAAAGGGATTGATGTGTTACCTGTTGAAAATTTATCGCAAGCTTTAGAATTAATTATTAATTAAATTCACATTAAAAAGAGTGCATAAAGTAATCTGAAATTTTTCAAATTTGGATAATGATATTTTTTGATTAAGTATGTTGTTTGGTTGATTGCTAATAATTTTAGACAGTAATGCATAGTATATGTTGGCCATAATAAGTCCTGGTTTTTGATTTTTTTTATCAATATCAGGTAAATTTGTAATTGCTAGTTTATAAAAATAGATGGCGCGTTTAGCTTGATCCAAAACTAGAGCTTCCATCTTTTTATCTTGAATAAAATTTAGAATTTCTGATTCAGTAATATTAAATTTTTTTAATTCTTCAAGAGGGATATAAATGCGATTTCTTTTTGCATCATCTCCCAAATCTCTAATAATATTTGTTAACTGAAGGGCAATCCCTAAATTATGTGCATATTTTAAAGTTGCATTATCTTCATATCCAAATATATGTACAGAAAGAATTCCAACAGTAGATGCGACCCTATAACAATAAAGCTGTAATTCTTTAAAATTCTTATACCGATTTAAGTCAAGATCCATTTCCATACCATCAATAATTTCAATAAAATAGGGCTTGCTGAGATTGAACTTTGAAATATAGGGTTTTAAAGCTTTTGTAACTTGGTGTTGAGGTTTATCCTCAAATAGTTGATCGATTTCAAATCGCCACCAATTTAATTTTTTCTTACTTTCCTCATATTCATCTGACTCATCAACGATATCATCAACTTCTCTACAAAACGCATATAAAGCAATAAGAGCATTTTTTTTATCTTTTGGTAAAAAGATAAAAGCTGACAAAAAGTTAGAATGACTTTTTTTTGTGACTTGATTGCAATATTCTTGTGGATTCATTTTAAAAGGATACATCGACAAAATAATACTAGCCAATCTAATTTTGATAATTTAGGAGGATTATTAAATAAATCACAATTATCTTTCTGCATTCTTTCAATTAATAAACTGATAGCAGCGAGCATAATCTTTATTTGAAGACTAAGCCTACCTTTTGTATTATTTTTTAATGGAACTCCTTTGATCAAGATTAGTTGAACTCTCTTTAACCAAAATCGTTTAAATATTTTCCAATTATTATTAAATGTTTTATTCTGAATATCTGAAATAGTCAGATTAAATCTTTTCATTTCAATTGTTGGAATATACAACCTATCCTTTAAGATATCTTCATTAAAATCTTGAGCCATTCCAATTAATGCAAAAGCCTGACATATTGCATTTGAATATTTTATATTTTGTTTAGTATTTTGTTTAAATAAGCTTAAAATCATTTCTCCTGCAGGAGCGGCAGCATTATCTATATAGTTCGTGAGTTGTGCAAAGTTATTATAACGATTTTTAGTAATATCTTGTTTGAAAGCTTTAATAAATCTTTCAAACAAATTAATTGAAATTGAAAAATTATCAATTATTTTAAAAATATCTTGAAATAGTGGGTCTACATTTTGATTATTGTTTTTGATTTTTTTTAAGTTTTTTTCGTAAACCTGAATCTGTAATAATCTTTCTTTCTTAGCTAAATTTCCTTCATCAGCAATATCATCGCCAGTGCGCGCAAAATGGTAGAGAATTATCGCGGCTTCTCGGATTTGTTTAGGGTATAAAAGTGTAGCCACAGGAAAGTTTTCATAATGCTTTTTCTTTTCCCTTCCTTGCTTCAAGGTAATATAATGTTTCATAAATAAAGTATGCCATAGTTAGTTTATTATATTTTTATCATAGGAAATTTATGTTTGGTGTTATCGGTGGAACAGGTTTAGATAAAATAGAAGGCTTAGTAGTTGAAAAACATGAAACTATTAAAACACCTTATGGAGAGACTTCAGAGCCATTAGCTTTCGGATCAATTGCTGGTCAATTAATGATTGTCTTTATAGCAAGGCATGGTAAAAATCATTCCATTGCGCCACATTTAATTAACTATCAAGCAAATATATGGGCGCTTCATTCTGTAGGGGTAAAGAATCTCATTGGCATAAATACGGTTGGATCAATTGATACAAAATTATTACCGGGTGATTTTGTATTTCCAGATCAAATTATTGACTATACATATTCCAGAAAAAATACTTTTTTTGATGGAGTAGACAATCCAATTCAGCATATTGATTTTACTTATCCATTTGATAGTAATTTACGTAATCATTTTTCGAAAGCTTCAAGGATGTTAGATTTAAAATTTCATACGAGTGGTGTTTATGCATGCGTCCAAGGCCCTCGTCTTGAGTCAGCTGCCGAAATTAATCGATATGAAAATGATGGAGCAGATATTATTGGAATGACAGGGATGCCGGAAGCTTCTCTTGCAAGAGAAATTGGTTTAAATTATGCATTAATATGTCCAGTTGCAAATCACGCAGCAGGAAGAGGGTTAAATAAAGATGGAATTTCTCATGAGGAAATTAATGCAAATTCAGAAAAAATGGCTTTAAATATAGAAAATTTAATAAAAGGAATTATTGAGTCTTATGGCAATTAAAGAAATAATCAAGATGGGCCATCCCTTATTGCTTGAAAAAGCAAAACCGGTTACTGAATTCGATACTCCTGAATTACATAAATTAGTGGAAGATATGATTGAAACAATGGAAGCAGCCAGTGGTGCTGGGTTGGCCGCTCCTCAGGTTAACGAAGGCATTCAATTAGTTATCTTTGGTTATGATACTGAAAGATATCCAGATGCCGAAGAAGTGCCATTTACTGTTCTAATTAATCCAATAATAAGACCTTTAACTAAAGAAACTGAGGATGGATGGGAAGGATGTCTCTCTGTTCCGGGCATGAGAGGTTTGGTCCCTAGATATAAAAAAATTAATTACAAAGGATTTGATCAATATGGCAAACCAATTGATAGGGATGTGGAAGGTTTTCATGCAAGAGTTGTGCAACATGAATGCGATCATTTAATTGGAATGCTTTATCCATTAAGAATAAAAGATTTAAGATTTTTTGGTTTTGAAGATACATTATTTTCTGAATAAGGCTTCAAGATAATTCTTCCATATGATAAAATTCGCACTCCGGAAGAGTGGCAGAGCGGTTTAATGCACCGGTCTTGAAAACCGACGTGGGTTCGCGCCCACCGTGAGTTCGAATCTCACCTCTTCCGCCATATAAATTATATTCTAAGGCAGAGAAAAAAATAAATGGAGAATATTATGATTGCAAGAGTAATATCAGGGTCGATTGGTTTAGTTTTACTTAGCTCAGCATTTCGGTGGATTTTAGATCCTGAAACTGCCGCAGCGGGTTTGGCAATGATATTAGTTGCAGGACCTGGAGATACGACTATGGGCATGAACACACAAATAGGAGATTTTACTGCTTTCTTTTTTACCGCAGGATTGATGGCCTGCATAGGTGCATATAGAAATCAGCATATTTGGCTCTATACAACATTAAGCCTGTTGGGTTCTGCTGCAATTTTTAGAATTTATGCAGGATTAGTTCATGGAGCAGACTTCCTAATTAAGGCAATAGCTATTGAGGTCATTGTTTCTTTATTTTTAGTTTTAAGTATCTTTCTAATGAAGAAATCTGAGTCTTAGTTTTACTTCAACAAGCTCTATTTACAAGATGCTCTTACTTTTAATTTCTGATTATTGTTACAAATCTAAATCTTGATTATCAATGAACTCTTGAGTTTTTTGTTGCTGGGCTACCCAGTTTTCAATTACAGCATAACTCCATAAGGTTGTTCTGTCGCCTATCTTGATAGCTGGGGGAAACTTTCCGTCTTTAATCCATTTCTTGAGGGTATCTTTGTCTATCTTTAGAGAGTTTGTAATGTCATCAATATTTAAGTAACTATCTTTCATACTCTAAATACTAGCAAAAATTTGAGTGCCATGCCTCTATATGTGGACAGGAGAGTTACATAGGAATTTAGTATACGATTTAGTTTTAAAAAATCACGATTTCACTCATTTCCCGCTTAATTTATAAAGTCTAGTATACAGTTTGGTTTTTCAACTCTACCTGACATTTGCCCGCTTAATTGTCTGGGGGTAAACTGGCTTTATGAAAAAAGGAACGGTAATTATATGGATTTATTAGATAAATTGGGCGGTTGGTTAATATTTTTCGCGATTACATGCATGTGGATTTACTTGACTATCAAAGACTATAGGGACTTAAATTATTATGAAAAAAGTATATTAAGAAAAAAATATTTAGAAAAGCGTCAAGCACTTCATTCTTCCAAATTTGAAGAAGAATCAATTCAGCTTGTTCAAAATACAATTAAGCTTATCAAAAAATATAAGCCTGAATGTATTCATTGCTTTTTACCCATTCATTCAAAAGGAGAAATAAATACTTTACCAATTATTGAGTATTGCTGGAAAAATAATATCAATGTTGTTATACCTATTAGTAACTTTGAAGACGGAACATTAAAAAATGCAGAATTTAGGCCTGAAACTAAAACAAAAAAAACAAAAAATAATATTACTGAACCAATTGATCCTATTTGGAAAAAAAACGATAATATTGAAATTGTAATTACTCCTCTTTTGACTTTTGATCCTAAAGGTTATCGAGTAGGTTATGGAAAGGGATTTTACGATCGTTTTTTTGCTTCTTTACATAAGGATGTAAAAAGAATTGGAATCAGCCTTTTTAAGCCTTGTAAAGGCATAGAAGATATAAGTGAACAAGATATACCTTTGACACATTGTGTTACTCCAAATAAAACCTATTCTTTTTAATAATAAATAATTAATGAAAATAAATAATTTTAATAATCTTCCAGAACTTTTTTTAAGTCAGTACAAAAAACAAAATAAAAATAAGATTTTTCTGACAAGTTTAAAAGATTCAAATAATTTTTTTACTTGGGAAAGAGCTTATTTATGTATAAATATTTTATCTAACGAATTTTCAAAATATATAAAAAAAGGTGACAGGTGTTTATTAATTTCAGAGAATAGACCTGAATGGATGATTACCGATTTATCGATCATGTTAGCTGGAGGTATAACTGTACCTGCTTATACAACTTACTTATCAAGAGACTATGAATACATTATTAAAGACTGTCAGCCGACTCTAATTATTGTTTCAAATGACAATCAATATTTAAAAGTTAAAAATTTATTAAAAAAAAATAAAACTATAAAACAAATATTTTCTTTTGATACTCTAACAAATATAAGTAAAAAAAGTTATGTACATATAAATAGATTATTTAATTCTGGTAAAAGTAGTTCATTGCGTTTATCTGGCATAAACAATAATCGGACTGATCCAGCGTGCATAATTTATACATCAGGAACACAGGGTGACCCCAAAGGGGTGGTCTTGAGCCATGGTGGAATTTTATCTAATTGTGAAGGAAGCTATGAATTATTCAAACCATTAATTACTAAAAACACAAAATTTCTAACATGGTTACCTCTGTCTCACTCTTATGAACATACTATTCAATTTATACAAATTATTACTGGTGCAGAAATCTATTATGCAGAAAGTATTGATAAGTTAATAAAGAATATGATTGATTGTTCACCTCATATTATGACAGCAGTGCCAAGGTTTTATCAAAATCTTTATCAAAAGATTAACTATTCTTTTAAGAAAGCAAGGGGCGTTAAGAAGATATTTATTCTTCAAATGTTGAAATTGGGGGCAAAAAAAATAAATAAAGATAAATTAACTATATCTGAAAATTTTTTAAATAAGATTTTAGATTACTTGGTTAGAGCAAAGATTAAAAAACAGTTTGGAGGTAATATTAAAGCTTTTATTTCTGGGGGCGGTGCGCTTGATAACCAAGTTGGTGTTTTTTTAAATGCAATTGGGCTTCCAACACTTCAAGGTTATGGTTTAACGGAAAGCTCACCCATTGTCAGTTGTAATCTAATTTCAGATATTAGACCAGAAACAGCGGGAGTTCCTTTTAGAACTAACGACGTAAAAATAGCCAAAGATGGTGAGATTTTAGTGAAGGGTGAAAATGTAATGCTTGGTTATTGGAATAATAAAGCTGAAACAAAAAAAGTAATTAAAGACGGATGGTTGCATACAGGTGATGTTGGTGAATTTGTTGATGGTTTTTTAAAAATAACAGACAGGAAGAAAGATATCTTAATTACACCAGGTGGCGATAATATATCACCGGCAAAAGTAGAAAATGAAATTATTAATTCTGATTTAATTAATCAAGCAGTAGTCTTCGGAGATAATAAGCCTTATTTGTCTGCAATTTTAGTCTTAGATAATCAAAAAAATATATCACAAGTTAAATTAAAAAAAGAAATTGATAAGATTAACAATGAGCTTACGAATATAGAAAAAATTAAAAAATATATATTAGCTAAGGAAATTTTTTCTATTGAAAATGGTTTATTAACACCTTCTTTAAAATTAAAAAGGCACAAAATTATCGAAAAATATAAGAAGGAATTAGAGAGCTTATATCACTAAATTTTATTTTTTAAGTTGCTGATCCTTGCCAGGTGCGTAAGTTTCTTTTGCTGATGGGAATGCTTCTGCATGAACATCTGCTGCAAACTGATTTACTGCATCTTTGATAAGATCGGCTCCATTCATGTATGTTCTTACAAATTTTGGCCTAAAGTCTGTAGAAAATCCTAGCATATCTGGAAGAACTAGTGCTTGCCCATCTACATCTAATCCTGCTCCGACACCGACTACTGGGATAGAAACTGCGTCTCTAACTGCGGCACCTACATGCTGAGGAACTGCCTCTAAAACGATTGCTATACATCCAAGCTTATCAAGTTTTTTGGCTTCTTCAATGATGCTAAGCTCACTTTCTTTGGTTTTACCCTGAGCTTTAAATCCACCGATTGCATTGTGATGAGATGGTGTAAGACCAATATGACCTATTGTTGGAATACCTGATTGAGATAGATGAGCATAAAGCTCTTCGTTTCCATCAACACCTTCTATTTTAAGTGCATTTGCTCCAGCCTTAATTAAGATTTCAACGTTATCCATTGCCTCCTTAAACCCTTTTCTGTTGCTCATGAAAGGCATACCAGCAATAAGGAATTTATCTTTTGCTCCTTTTTTTACCGCTCTGGTGTGCATCGCAATTGTTTCCACATCACAATTCATAGTATCTTCATGGCCATGCACTACCATAGCCAAATCATCACCAATTAAAATACCGTTTACATCTGTTTCGTTAAGAATCTTTGCACTCCAGTATTCATGAGAAGTAACAACTACAATTTTCTTTCCTTCTGCTTTTAATTTTTTGAAATTTTCTAATACACTCATAATCTTTTCCTTTAATTAATTAATTTTATTGTGATGATTAACCATGAGCAATGGGGCATAATTAAAGATAATTACTTGTGCCTATGAGTAATAAAAGTAAATCACGTTTTAATCCTACTTTTGATTGAACGAGATTAATCATCATGTTCTAAAACAAGGTAAGACTTTTGGTCGTGATTTGCTTTGAGTTATTGATCGGGATTAACAATGGGTACTGTTATATGTACGATCATTCATCGATTATATAGTAATCAGTAAAATTCAACAAATTAACTAGGGAGATATATTATGGAATTGGTTTTGTGGTTAATACTCATTGCGGTTGGTATTTTTGTCATGTTCACATACGTAACAAAAGCTGTTAAATTCATTAAGACAGATAAAATTCATGACACTGCAAGAGAAAAAAAATTAAGAAAAGGGCAATTGGAAGAAGAGCAAGACATAAATAACAAGGAGAAATAATATGAGTACAACTTCTGACCTTAATGACTATAAAGCAATAACTAATTTGCTAACAACTAATTATCTAAAAGGTGCAATTTCAGGAAAAGGTTCTGAAATGAGACCTACATTTCATAATGACGCTTCATGGTATGGCTACGTTGGACAAGATTTGATTGCAGGACCAATTCAAACTTTATATGATTGGCATGATGGTAATGGTGCAGCCACAGATTTGGTTTATAGTATTTCAAAAATAGATATCCAAGGCACTATAGCAAATGTAAGAATTGAGCTTGATAATTGGAAAGGTTCTCGTTTCACTGATTTTTTAAATCTGCTTAAAGTCGATGGTAAGTGGCAGGTTATGAATAAAGTTTTTTATTTACATCCATAATAGAGTTTTGATGATAAAGCTTGAACACTTATTACCTTATTCTGTTCATAAGATTGAAGAGAAAGTTTCTATGAGGACTGAAGATTCTATACAAAAAGCTAAAGAAGAGCGATATTGGAATAATCACCATAAAAATAAAAGGACTAGAGAGGATTGATATGAAAAAACTAACCTTAGTATTATTAATAATTCCAATCTTAGGCCACAGTAAAGAAATTTTTATTAATGAACAAGGCGTAAGGATAGAATACTCTAAACCATCTGTTTCATGTATCTATGATAAAGAAGCTTTTGAAGGTTATTTAAACACTTGCCTTATCGTGCCTAATAAAGAAATATGTGCACAAACAAAATATGAAATGTATATTTGTAGTAATAAGAATGAGATTAAGAAATTAGAAGATAAATTAAAAAACTAATATAAAGTTTATTTTTTCTTAAATCGCATCAACATTTTTTTTTCAAAATCTAAGAAATATCTATACTGACCAAAAAAAGTACCAACAACAAGAAGAACAATTTGGTAAACAGGAAATATAATCAATATTTTAATTGTTAAATACAAAGAATAGCTATCAATAAATTCATTAATTTTTAAAAAATTAATGATTGGCCCTGAAACAATCA
>CERS01185950.1_pt1 | contig 27953 bp, 22 predicted proteins | sample 356251 | NCBI WGS metagenome assembly CERS01 (sample SAMEA2621020, study PRJEB7988) | marine metagenome | isolation source: saline water (ENVO:00002010), including
CCAGCACCAGCTCCAGCTCCAGCTCCAGCTCCAGCTCCAGCTCCAGCACAACTACCAGTAGCACACAAACTAGCAGAAGGACAAGTACTTTATGTTCGCTATTCTGACAATTATTATTATCCTGCTAAGATTGTAAAAATAGCACCAGAGTTACAGAGGCGGAAAAATGTTCCAAAAATTACATATCAATTTTTTGATGACGGCCAAAATAGGATTACAAATCAAGAACTTTTCGATTATCGATTAAGCTATCATCCTGACCCGAAGGTCCAAGCCCTGCAAATTAATCGTTCTAACTTAGAAAAAATCAAAAAAGCTTATGAAGGTATATTGTTATATATTGAAGCTCAAAATCTGTTAAATGAAGCTTTGGAGAGACATCTCAAATGATATTACCCTATTTTTACCTTATATAACTGATAGTAATGCGTTACTTGCTACTATGTCTTAAGTATTTTTGGAATAACAAATGGATTCATCACTAATGCGGTTGCCATGCCTACCAAGGATGCTCCCTCTGTCAAACAGGCTCTAACACTAGCTTCTGAATGGATTCCTCCGGTAGCCATAATAGGACACTTAAATTCTTTTAAAAGTCGTATTAATTCTAAGGTTCTTGGTAATAAACTAGGCCCACTTAACCCTCCGCCTCCCCTACTAATAGCCTTATTACTTAATCCTAACTCGCTACAGGATCGATAGGTGGTATTGCCAGCATTAATTATTAACCTATCATACTGACAAACCATGTCGGCTAATGCTGTTATTTCATGATTGGCTTGATCCGGTGATATTTTTACGCTTATAACTCGATTTGTGTGTGTTCTTAACTCTTTAAGTAAGCCTGATAACTCATCATGATTATCTGCCAAACATTGACCTGAGTCCGTATTGGGGCAACTAATATTTAATTCATAATAAAAGGGATAATTCATATCCTTTATATGATTTTCATAGGTCATAAAGGTCTGGCGATAATCATCACTATTATCACCTCCAATACTTAAACCTAAGGGTCTTTGATAGGTTAATAACGAGCTTGAAAGGACTTGTTTAATCGTCTCCTTAGCACCTTTTCCAGGCAACCCCAATGCATTGATTAAACTCGGTTGATTATCAATCATAACTTCTTGTAAGCGTGGCCTAGGATTTCCAACTCGAGGCTTTATCATCATGGTTTTATAACACCCACCACCAATACCTAACTCTAAGAAAAAAGATAATAAATCTATATTTGATTCATAAGCAGCGAATGTTAAGGGATTTTCAAATTTCAAATCATATATTTCTACTTGATTATCAGCTTTCTTTGAACGTGTTAATTGCTTAATTATAGGCCATGTAGGCTTGCTTAATTTAAGTAATATATGCCCACTTTTAACGACCCCTTCTAAATCATTTGGCTTAAATACTAATTTTCTGGCAGTAAAAATAATAATTTTAATACAGCAACGAATGTTTTTGTAGCAATATCCAAATAGATTTATCCACATTAAGAAGTAGTGTACCATATTCTCAGATACAAAATGAAACAAAAATGTGATGTACTTATTATTGGTCAAGGAATTGCGGGTTCTTGCTTAGCTTATTTTTTATTACAACAAGGTATTGATGTCCAGATTATAGCATCTCCAACAAAACCTAATGCTTCAAAAATAGCAGGAGGCTTAATGCAACGAGTTTCAGGTCAATATTTAGCGTTACCTAAACTTGTTCAAGATCATTTTGATGAGGCTGTTTCATTTTATGAATCTCTTAATCTAGATTTTAATTGCTCTATTATTAAACCTCATATTACACATCGTATTTTAGATGACTCTCAGGTTAAAATCTGGGAAAAGAAACGACAGTTAGAAAACTATGCAGGCCTACTAGGCCAACACTTACAACCCATTACGATAGAGAATACTACCACACATCATGGTATAGATATGTATGATACATACTCTGTTAATACATCCCTACTGTTAACAACATTAGAAGATTATTTTTGTCAAAAAACTATTTTACATTATGATTGTGTGGCTGAAACAGACCTTAAACTAGCCAATGATTGTGTCCAAATTAAAGATTTTGAAGCTAATTATGTAATTTTCTGTCTTGGTTCTAGCTTAACTGAATGGTCTCTGTTTAATGAATTTCCTATCATTAACTCTAAAGGTAATATTATTTCTATCGAATTAGATCATCCTGAAAATCGTATTCTTCAATATGATAAATGGCTTATTCCTATCACCAACAATTGCTATAAATTTGGATCTACTTATACCATTGATCCTTGTATAACTCCTACTCAATCTGGCTATCAGGATTTAATATCATCACTTCACTTTTTTGGTTATCAATCATTTAGGCCTATCTCTATTGATTCTGGCCATCGATGTACCTTTTCTGACTATAAACCCAGTATGGGTTTTCTTTATAATAACCCTCGTATCGGTATTTTTAGTGGTTTTAGTTCAAAAGGCTTTATTACGGCACCTTCTTTAGCCAAGCAATGGAGCTTATCATTTCCTAACTTGCCTGATCCTAAAATGAGCATTAATCGTTTTATTAATCATTAACCCACTTAACTTTGCTTAAATAAAATATAAAAAATGTTTAATTTTTATATAATTTGGGTATAACTATATAAAGATTATAAAAATTTGATTACTAAATTTATAAATTAGTTCTTTACAAGGGGGTCAGTAATGAACGGTTTTATTAGTCATGTAGTGTATGTAGTTATTTATATACTTTTTTTTAATATGATTCTAATTAGCTCTATTTATGCTAGCGCAAATCAATTATCGTTTGATAATCCTTCCGATAATCCTGACAATAATCAGCCCATTATTGATCCCAATATTAATTACAATTCTTTTATTAATACAAATATTGATTTGTCACAACCTGTTTCAGTTACATATTTATCTTGGGGGAACCCTCAATTAGACCCGTTTTCTCCAATGGCTCTTGTTAATCAATATACGAATTCAGCAAGTGTGGTTCTTGAATTTTTAACAGATGTTTTGTTTCACCCTAATCCGTTTCGCTTATTGGATCATAATGCTCAAATTGGTTTTAAAACATCCAAAGATGTGCCTGAAGATAGTATGGAAATTCAAATCTATGATATGCGTGGATTAGAAGTATTTAAGGCTACTATCAAAGACAACATACAAGGAAACGAATATACAAAACTTGATTTTTCTGAATCAACGTTTGGTAAACCCATTCCTGATATGTCATCTGGAGTTTATATCTTTTTACTACTTTCTGAGGGTGAGGTCCTTGGAAAAGGAAAATTTGTTATTAAACCATAAAAAATAAGGAGAAACTATGTATTTAATTAATATTATTATCATAACAATTTTAATGCTCTTTAATACGGTATATGGTAGTAACTTTTCTTTAATTTCAGATATAGGTGCTTCAGCTCAATCTATTGCGCTTGGTAACATTGAAGGTTCTAGTAGAACTGCTGATGCTATTTTTTCTAACCCAGCTGGTTTATATCAAATTAAAAATTATTCTGTCTCTTTGTTTCAAGCTACCGTTATGAATGATATTAATTATATTAATGCTTCTTTATGTAAACATACTCGATACGGTAATTTTGGAATCGGCTATTATTCATCTAGTGTTGAAAATATTCCTTTTACTTTTGTAGATCCTACAAATAATAATGAATTTATGGTTAAGAATATGTACTCTTATAAAAATCAAATTGCTAAATTAGCTTATCAAATGAAAGTTACTCGACGTTTTCATGTTGGATTAAACTACACTAAATACAAAGTTGATTTTCATGATATTTATGCTTCTGGATATGGCTTTGATTTAGGTATATTAAAAATTTTTAAATATTTTACACTTTCAACTTTTATTCAAAATATTAATCAAGGGAATGTTACTTATAAGAGCACTAGCGATGCTAATTATACTGCGACAGAAAAAGTTCCTCTTTCTGTAAGTTCTTCATTACGTATTGCTATATGGGATTTTATTTTATATCCTCAACTAAAGGTTCATAATAATTATTTTTTGCCTTCAGTAGGGATTCAATATCGTCCTAGTTTTTTACCTTTTTTAAAACTTAATTCTGGATTTAGACAATTGTTAGATTATGCTAATCAAAAACATGCTAAAGCATCTTTTGGTGTTGATCTTAAATTATCTTCGCTTAATTTTCATTATGCTTATGAACGTAGTGAATATATTTTACAAGATCATACCTCTTATTTTTCTTTTACCTACAATTTTAAAGTTGGAAACTCTAAGAAACCAGGTATAGCTGGCAAATCATCATCCGCACTCTTTTTACTTCCACTAGCTTACGTGTTATCTCTATAAACTAGCCTAAGTCTTAAATTCTTTTTATAATGTGTTATATGAGCTTAGCACAACCTCTTAGTGATGTCGGTAAAACCATGCTGACCTATATTAATACATTACAAATGGATATTTGTGATTCTTTTTTAAGCTTTGAAAATAAGGATTCTTTTTATAAAGATATCTGGGAACGACCTCATCATACAGGGGGCGGTATTTCTTGTATTTTTGAAGATGGTTCTATCTTCGAAAAAGCCGGTATTAATATTTCTTCTATCTCAGGGTCCTTTTCTTGCGATAATGAAAAAACTATGTTTTTAAAATTGTTGTCTCAGCTTAACCAAGACACGATCAATTTAAACGACGCGACTTACTTTGCTACAGGTATTAGTTTAGTATGTCATCCTATCAATCCATTTATTCCTACAACTCATATGAATTATCGCTACTTTGAAATTCAAGATAAAGATACCCTGCTATGGTGGTTTGGAGGAGGCGCTGATCTTACTCCTTATTTTTTAGATGAAGACTTAATTTCTAATTTTCATACTTGTTTAAAATTACCCTGTGATAAGCTTGATTTGTCTTACTACCCACAGTTTAAAGAGGCTTGCGATACTTACTTTTATCTTCCTCATCGTAATGAACATCGTGGCGTTGGTGGTATTTTTTTTGATTACCTCCATTCTAATACGCAGGATCACTATCTAGATTTAGTTAAATCCTGTGGGAATAGCTTTTTAGACTCATACCTTCCATTTATTGAAGCTCATAAAAATACAGCTTTTACACACGATGATATACAATGGCTACAATATCGTCGTGGTCGTTATGTTGAATTTAATTTATTACATGACCGAGGAACTAAATTTGGTCTTCAAACCAATGGTCGTGTTGAAAGCATTTTCATGTCACTGCCTAAGCGCGTTATTTGGACTTATAATGAAAAATTACTCACAAATCAACACGCCAACCTTTTAAAGGTTATTACATCGCCTCAGAGCTGGGTATAAACTCTTGTTTCTTAAAAATTTCGCTTACGATCACTTTCAGATAAGATAATTTTTCGTATTCGAATTGATTTAGGCGTACATTCTACTAGCTCTGTATCATCAATAAAACTTAAATATTGTTCTAAGCTCATTTTTACAGGGGGTGTTAACATAACACTATCATCGGACCCTGAAGCACGCATATTGGTTAATTTTTTAGATTTAGCTGGATTTACGACCATATCTTCTTCACGGCTATTTTCTCCAATAATTTGTCCTTCATAAATATCAATTCCCGGCCCTATAAATAAATTTCCTCTCTCTTGTAAATTATCTAAGGCATAGGCGATACTTTTACAGGTTTCTTTTGAGATTAAAACACCACATTTTCTAATCTTTAAATCTCCTACATGTTTTCGATACTCTAAAAACTTACTAAATAATAGACCTAGCCCTTTTGTTTGAGTCATAAACTCTGATTGGTATCCTAATAAACCTCTTGTAGGAACTTCGAACTTTAATGTTACCATCCCGTCATGCTGCTCCATATGTTGCATATGCCCTTTTCTATTTCCCATACTTTCAATCACAGAGCCCATCGTTTCCTCAGTTACTTGTATAGTTACTTCTTCAAATGGTTCAGATAACGTCCCTTCGATTTTTTTTAAGATAACTTTTGGCCTTGCAACTTGAAACTCATATCCTTCTCGTCTCATTTTTTCAATTAAAATTGATAAATGTAACTCACCTCTTCCCGCTACAGAAAAGCCAGACTCTTCAACTAAACTTTCTACTTGTAGAGCCACGTCCGTTAATGTTTCTTTAAATAAGCGCTCTTTTAATTGATTGGATGTTACAAACTCACCTTCTAAACCACAAAAAGGAGAATTATTAGCCATAAACTGCATTGAAATCGTAGGTGGATCAATATTAATTCCTTTAATAGGAGTTGTATCTTCTGGATCCGTTATAGTTTCATTAACACGAATCGATTCTAATCCGGCAATTGCTACAATGTTACCCGCTTCTGCCTTGGAGATTTCCTCATAATTATCTGATTTAAACCCATATAGTTTTGTTACTCTCATTTTTTCTGATAGTGACTCTTCTGAACTAATTACTACTTCTTGATTTATGGCAAGTGATCCTTGAGCTACCTTACCAATTGCTAAACGTCCCATAAAAGGAGAATATGATATGGTACTGACTAATAACTTAAAGGGTAATGATTCATCACATGATGGGGCTGGTATACTCTCAATAACGGATTTGAATATACAGTCCATAGACTCTTCAAGCGTATCTACTGATAAACCTGATAAACCATTTTTAGCTGATGCATACACAATAGGAAAATCTAACATATCATCTGTAGCATTTAAATGAACCATCAGATCAAATACTTGATCAACAGCCCAATCACAACGCGCATACTGTTTATCAACTTTATTAACAACAACAATAATAGGCAAATTAAGTGCAATCGCTTTTTTTAATACAAAATGAGATTGTGGCATAGGCCCTTCTTGGGCATCCACTAAAAATAATACGCCATCTGCCATTTTTAAAACACGTTCTACTTCACCACCAAAATCAGCATGACCCGGGGTATCAATAATATTAATTAAATAGTCATTATAGTGACATGCTCCATTTTTTGATTGAATCGTAATACCACGTTCTCGCTCTAAATCCATCGAATCCATTAATCGCTCTTGCACTTCTTGATTATCACGATACATACCAGATGACTTAAATAATTGATCTACTAATGTTGTTTTTCCATGATCAACATGAGCAATAATTGCAATATTTCTAATTAATTTTTGATCCATAACCGCCTACTTTTATTACTTAAGCACGAAATTCTAACATAAAACATTCTATATTACTAAAATAATGTGTTTACTTTTTATTTGTAAGGGGTAGTCCATTTAATATGGCACAAAAAAAACAACATACTTTATTTAATTTATCTGATAAATTAATACTTCTTTATGGAAGCCCTTTACTCCTATGGCCAATATCTTTATTAAGCACATTTAATATAGCTGAAAAAGTATGTATGACGCTTCTTTTTATTGTCATGTTAGTCGGATTTGAACTTATATTTAGAACTCACAAAACAACTGTTAAAAAGATTTATAAGCGAAAATTTCAGGCCATTGACGATCTTAATATTTCTTTTTCACTCTTTTTAACGCCGCAAGTATTTATAACAAGCATACTGGCAACAAGTTTTGGCGGTATTATTGGTTTTTATTATATTAATAATGACTTCTTTTCCTTTATTAGCATCGCTTTTATGTTTTTTATTATTATTTTAGGACTTGAATTTATGTTTCAAGATTTAATACTTAAACCATTTATGAAAAATAATAAAATAGAAACTAAAACTAATCTGGTTTTTGCTGCTGACTTTATTGACTACGTGATCCGTTCTTTTACTATATTTAATTATCTTTTGAATAATCCAGCTATTATCTTCTATGGTCTTTTTGGATTTATCATAACGTATCATTTTTATTTTATAGATGCTTTCTCACTATTATTCGGCACAGCTATTTTTATTATAATAGGCTTAGGTATTTCAACCTTTAAAAAACCTAAGTAAAATAATTTTTTACTTTTGATCCAATTAATTTCAATCTAAATTTTAACCGCTTATTTTCTAACATAATAATTTTATCATTAGTCATAACGATTATCTTTCTACCTTGAATAATAGGTCTTGATATCCCTTTTCCTACATCTACGGCATCTATAATCTCTCCATTATCAATATCTAAAAACAAGATATTGCCTTCTAAATCAGAGGATACGATATATTTATCAAAATGAATAATCCCAAAATTATTAAATGGCAAATCTTCTGAAATCCATGATGACAACCCTGATTTTCTTTTTAAAGCAATAATTCTTCCTATATTTGATTTATTCACATCGCCGTCTTTGCTTGCGTATGATACTAAATAAAACAAATTTTTACCCTTAACATAAGGTCCTTGAATTTTGGTATCTTTACCAAAATATTTCTTTTCCCATATAATTTTTCTTTTTGATATATCAAGTAATCCAATTAAGCCACTTTTTCTATGAAAATATAATGTTTCAGAATCAATATTATCTGCAAGAACATCATCATCTATAGTTAGAATCGTATTAAATGATAGAATATCGTTTTGCTTAGATCGTTTTGACATAATTAAACTAGCACCAAAATTTGGAATTTCTATATCAATAACTTCATTATTCTTAGATTGAAATACGTATCTATTATAATCCTGTGTATAAATTGATTTTAAAATACTAAATGTTGTTTTTTGTCGGTAGACCCCTCTTCCTTCTTTGGGATTAAAAATTATAAAACTATTATTTTTTTCAAATAACGCAAATTCACCAAAAGACAATAAAGCATCTTTATGAGCAATAACTCCTTTAATTCGTTTATTCTTAATATCAATTGAACAATAATAATGTTTTCCATTTGATAAATGTGTCCCTGAAAAAACAACAAAGTCTTTTAAGATTTCACTTTTAAATTCTATCGACTTATCTACAGCAATCGGTAATTTTATGATCGTTTCTACTTTTTTTGTTTTAATATTTAATGCTTTCACTTCACCTTTAGTATCCCCAAAAACTAATAAATCTCCATTTAATACAGGTGAAAAATTACTAGATATTATAGACTTCTTATATATGTCTTTAATATCAAAATCCCATACCTTTACTATAGAGCTTTTAGCTAACGAATAACTTGATATTAAGCAAAGGATTACTAAGCTTGTAAATAAAATTTTAATTTGTTTTTTTGTCATCTTATTTTATTATAGTCATAAATTATGTTCAAAACAAATAGAAAATTTTATTTACTTGATAAATCAAATGTAATCTTCTTTATTATCCTGATTTTTTTGTTTATTGGAATTTTTCAATTTCAGTCATTTAAAGAATTTATTGCTAAATATGAAAATGTACTTATAGACTTTCGCTTCAAATTTTCTAAGAGTTCTATTCAATCTGAGGATATTATTATTGTTGATATTGATGCTTCTTCAATTAACAAATTATCATTATGGCCTTGGCCTCGTAGTTACTGGGGGACGGCTATTGAAAATTTAAATAAATATGGTGCTTCTATCATTGGTATCGATGTACTGTTTGATACAAATAGTTTAAATAATGAAGAAGATGCTTCTTTTTCAAAAACCTTAAGCCAACATAAAAACATTGTACTTGCAAGCAGGAAATATATTGAAAAAAACAAACATTATGAACTTGAATTATGGTCCAAGCCTATTAAACTATTTTCTGAATATAGCTCATTTGGGTTTGTAAATTTCCCTTTTGATTCTGATGGTATTATTCGTCAATCTTATACGCAACTCTCCTCTAATCAAACTCCACTTCCAGTATCATTTGATTCACTTATTGTCTCTATTTTTAAAAATACCTACCCAAAAATAATACACCCCTCTCATATAGAATCATTTGATACCTATTATATTAATTTTTCGTTATCAAAAGGATTCCAACATATTCCTTTCTTCTTAATATTTGAAGATCGTCCCCCACACCCTGATATTTTTAAAGATAAAATAGTTCTTATTGGAGCATCTGATCCTAGTTTAAATGATCTTTATTTTACGCCTCAGGGGATTTTACCAGGTGTTGATATCCATGCTTATAATATTCTCAATTTACTAAAAGAGGATTATATTACTAAAACGCCTTCTTACATTAATTACATATTATTATTTGTCTTATCTTTTTTAATCGTCACGATCGTTATTAATTTTAGTGGACTTTTTGGTTTTTTAATAACATCTGGAATCATATTAGCCTATTCTGTCTTTTCCATCGTTTTATTTAATTATACCTTTATCTTAATACCTTGGGCTATTGTACTTATTCTTGTATTACTTTCCTTTACACTTTCCATGATCTTTAAATTAATTTTTGAAGAAAAAGAAAAAACATATATACGTAATATCTTTTCGCAATATGTCTCACCTGAAATTGTTAATAAGCTAATTCAATCGCCTAAAGCATTATCACTGGGCGGTGAAAAAAAAGAAATCTCTATCTTTTTTTCTGATATACGTTCTTTTACGTCCATCTCTGAAAAACACCCTCCTGAATTTATAGTCTCTCAACTCAATGAATACCTAGATGCTATGACACTCTGCATATTTAAATGGAAAGGAACATTAGATAAATATGTTGGAGATGAAATTATGGCTATCTGGGGAGCTCCATTAGATCAATCCAATCATGCTAAGCTAGCTGTTCAGTGTGCCTGGGAACAATTATCTATATTAAAAGAGCTTCAAGCAAAATGGAAAGAAGAAGGAAACCCTATTTTTGATATAGGTATAGGCATTAATACCGGAAATGTTATTGTTGGTAACATAGGCTCTAGTAAGCATAAAGATTTTACGGTTATTGGAGATTCAGTAAACTATGCTGCTCGACTCGAATCTACAACTCGTCAATTTTCTGATGATAAGCATATCTGCCGCTTTATTATTTCTGAATCAACCTACCAACAAGTTACTGATATATGTGACGTTAAATCATTAGGATCCGTATCAGTTAAAGGTAAAGAAAACGTGGGCACTATCTACGAAGTAATCAATGTAAAACTAGACGCACAGCCTTAATCCCTTAGGTATCCTGTTAATTTATTTCTAAAAACTATTGGTCATAGAAAATGTGGTATACCCTTCAATAAAATTTGATGTTTCTTCTGATGGGTTATCATCATCTTTCATATAAATCAAATCTACTGCCAATCTAATGTCACTTGATTTAAAATATTTTAATTTTTTTCTACTATAATTCAATACCCAATTATTTGAAATTTTTCGTGAATTCATTTTATTATTAATATCCGTATTTTTTCCAAGCGTTAATTTTAGTTTTGTTGAAATTTTTAATTGCTTTGAAATCTTTCGAGATATCTTTGTATACACTCCTAAATATCGTGATGTTCCTGATAAATTACTACTTGTTTTTGACTGAGTCATACCTAATGTAGCACTATAGTGCTGATATTTAGAATTAAGATTAATACCAATCGTATTACTTTTTGAATTATTATCTGATTCCATATAATCTAAATAGTCGCTTACTGAATAGTTAATATTAGTTTTTACGTTTCCTATTTTTGATTTTAATGGAATTCCAGAAACCCCTACTGTCACATAATTTAATTGATTATCTAAATCTTCATTCCCACTGGTTACAACCTCTGTTTTTCGTGTTAACATTCCTGATGCGTTAAAATTACCCATTCGATTTGTCCTATACATCGTATTTAGTCTATATGTATTCATATGTGAAGTATCAAAAGAAGCTCCTGATATATTATCTTTTTCATTTTCAACATGTGTATTGATTATTAATTTTCTATTTAATAATTTCTGTGTTAGTGATACGGACACTTCCTCTTTATCAGACTCAAAGAATGTATTTAATTCGTTATAATAACCTGGCTGAACTAAATCATAGCCAAACTTGATAATATTATATCTACTTAACAAAGGTAATTGCATGGTCAATCGATTACTATAACCAGCTACTAAACTAGATTTCATAGGTAAATATTGATTTATAATATTCCTTAAATAATCTGGAATATCTAAGTCATCTATATTCATTGCACTGGCTTCACTATTAGCATAATAAGCGGATCCCACAAACTCATACTCAATGTAAGATAATGGACTTGGCCTAAGCTGGAGAAATAAACCTAGGATATGGTTCTCTACTGGACTTACTATCTCTTTTGATTCTGAACTTAATGACCCTGGTTTATCGTAGACCTTAAAATACTGTAAAGAACTTTTAAATTTCATGGTAGAGAGTCTAACCTGCCCCCCCTTTACCTCTTGTGTATATGTAGGCATTGTTACATTTCCAGAACTTATCTCAATGGCCTTATTAGAATAGCCCATGATATATCGAATTGAAAAATCTGATTTCTTTTTAAAAAACTTAAGTAAATTCACATCTGTATAAAGCCCTCTAATTCTTCTTCCATTAACTGATAATGGTGAAAAATTTTCTTGAATGTCTCCCCCTTTTACTTTCCATCTAAATTTTTTATCCATAATATTAAGCCGTAATCTAGAATAAGGCTGGGCATATTCAGATCCTCGGTCATCATAAAGTCCATATGTTTCTAATAACAATAAATCTGTTTCTATATTTTGTTTAACTGAATAGATTATTTCAGCTTCATTTTGAGTAAATTCATTTTTATTTGTTTTGTAAAAATTATTCACTAATTTTACTTCATTTGATTTTTTTACTGATCTCTTTTTCTTTAATCGCTTGGTTTTAAACTCAAAATATTGATTCATCACTGTCCCATCGGCTAATTTTGATTTTATCTGCAATCTATTCTTACCCTGCCTGATTGGAAATGTTGACTTCATATTAATAAGAACTCTCTTTTTAGAGATAACTTTTAAGGGTTCATCATCATTCAAAACCGCAGATTCAAATGTTACAGCATTAGGAAAATTATTTCTTAAAATAAACATTAACTCTTTTTTATAATCCATTCTCTCTTCTGTTATTACAGGTGACAAAATAGTAAAGTAATCCAAATCTTCTTGAGTATTTAAGACTGAAAATGGTATAGAAACAGGATTACTTTCTGGCAATGTTTTAAAAAACTGATTATTTTTATAAATCCAAAAATAATACTTAATATTATTAGAATTATCTTCTGGATAAATATCAGCTCGAAACATCCTCCTACCAATCTTGTCTAACTCTATAACCGAAAACTCTTCTGCATCATTAAATTTATAAAAACATTTCACTTCATAATCAGCTAAATCAAAAATTTTCACTCTTAATATAAGAGGCTCTGAATTAATAAAATCTCTTGGTGGATTATGATCGATTTCTTGAGCAAATCCTATAACTGGAAATATACTTATTAAGAAAATTACTTTAAAAAAAAAAAAAAATTATATTTCATTTTTTATAATCACTGCTTTTCAAAAGTTGCTTTTATACGTCTCATCTCACCATCTTTTCCCCAAAATTCAACCAAAACATCTTTTTTAGTTACCGCTTCGTTAGCGGTTACATAGTAAGTCTTAGAAGTTGTTTTGCTAGAACTTAATGTAAAATTTTCATTACCTTCTTTTGTTAGTACAAAAAACTCAAACTTTCCATTTTTTGGTTCTATCAATAAGGTTTTACGTGTTTTCTTCTTTTTCTTTTTAGTTTTTAAATATAAACTATCTGAAGCTGTCACTGTAATCTCTATCGGCTCTAAATATAAGGAACTCTCATTTTTCTTTCTGATAATACCCGTTACCTTTTGCCAATCCTCTTTAAATATCTGCGTTGGAATATTCATCTCAATTTCAACATCAGATTCAAATGTTACTTCTTCTGGAAACTCCGACTCTTTAACATCTTCTTTTATTGGGGCTACAGTTTCACTTACTTTTACATATGTATTTTCTTTAGCTTCCACTTTTCCATACTGATTCTCAACATCTACCTGCCCCTCTTTTACCCATACCTCCATAACGTCTTTTACAGATACATTAAAATAGGTACCTCTTACAGTTGCTAAGGCGTGTACACTTTCAATATCATAGTTAGACCCCTCTGTAACTTTATTCCAAACAGATCCAAAAAATAAAAATAATGAATTTGTATCACCATCTTTCTCTTCTTCATTTAAAAACTCCATCTCTGTATCATTTCCTAAAAATACGATTGATCCATTCAAAAACATTACTTCAACTTTTCCTGTATCTTTTGTTCTCATTTTATCGCCTTCATAAACATACATTCCTACCTTAGTTATCTCCCAATCTTTTTTATCAATACTTTTAATATAAACTTCTCCAAAGGACATTGTAACTGAGGCAATAGGCTCCTTTTTTTCTTGAGCCATAATCCCGCCTGCTAACACCCCTAATGTTAAACAAATAATAATTATTTTTTTCATTACTCTACAATCCTTATTAATTGTGATTTATTATCTAGTAAATACTGAATATCATCTTCAGTCACCTTTGCTCTACCTACAGTATTTACCTCTGTTAATCGCCATTCTTCTACCTTAATTTTGCTATCATTATCCAAATTTTGTTTGATAAAATATTCTAAATTTTTTCTTGTATCATTACTTATAATGCTACTTGGCTTACTATAATTTATATATCCGATATCTGACTCTTGAATAAGATTACCATTGCTATTTAGTTGCTGAACTTTCCAAAATATTTCTCCATATTCTTTTAAGAGATATTTAACCATCAATGATTCTGTTTTCACTGTATCAATAATAGCCTTAAATTGTTTATCTTTTGATAATAATACCTTATATGTCATATCGGCATTAGCTATCCACTGAAATATCACATCATTTAACTCAGTTTTTACATTTAATGGCTGTACTAACATTATTTCGCTAGGAACTATTTTAAAATTATAAATCATATCACTTGCGTGATTTTCTTTCTCTAATTTCCAAAAATAATTTACACCTACTTTAAAATCATATTTTATATCTTCAAAATTGACAGTTTCTCCCGATATCATAAACTCAACTTTATCCTTAAAGTTTTTATCGGTCGCTATGCTTAATGTAACGTCTTTTAATTCTGGCAACCAGCTAAATTTCCATTTCATATCTTGAATTACATTATTTTGAGGCTCGACCAAAATAATAGGTTCATGTAATACATCTACATCTGAAATACTAATTTTGAATACCTTCGATTTAGTTATTAAATTTTTGTCTTCATTAAATACAAATATTATATAAAATATATCTTTTTCAAATTTATCAACACTTTTAAATTCATAGCTTGATTCTGCCATTGAAATAATCTTAGGATTCTTAAAACTCGGTCCTTCACTAATATGAATTTCGTAAAAAACACCATCTTCTTCTACAGGGGTCCAAGATATCACGGTTGTAGGTGTTAAAAATTCAGGTTGCTTAATCAACTCAATACGCCTTGTTTCTTCTGAAACTTCACTATTAACTTTAGATTCATATTTAAATTTTCCATAGTTTGAAACATGTGATTCATTCCATTCATCAGAAATAGCCGTTACAGTCCAAGCATACTTTCTACCAGAAACCATATCTGCAATTTCTGCTAAATTTACTTTCAAATGGCCAGCAGTAACTTCTTCACTAAATATTCTTTCGTCTTCTTTAGAAAAAATATCTATTCGATAATAATCAGCCCAATTTAGAAGATTAAATGAAAAAATAACTTTATCACTCACAATCTCATTTTTTTTAGGTGATATGATTTTGGGTTGATCTAGTTCTGGTAATTTAAAGGTTCCAGGCTGAGGTTCAATTCCCCACTCATTTCCAAAATCATCTATTTCTCTAACTGTCCAATAATGGACCATATCACGCTCTAATTGGAGATCTTTCAACATTATATCTTGCTTTGTTCCATCTACAATGTACCGCTTAAAAGTTTCCATTGCTTCAGAAAAAGAAATTTTTAATACATACTGACTATTTGTACTACCATCCCAATAAAAGGTTATCATATTTGGATCTTGAATTAGCTCATTGCCATTTGGTGAAATTAGCTCTAGCCTTTGATTTAATATAAATGATCCTAACTCGGCACTTCTTATTTTACTGTCCAAACCATCTAATATTAACTCAACAAACCAATAATATGTTTTTCCTGGATTAATTAGCTGAGAATCATCTATCACATATGATGTTGTATTTGATACAGTTGTATCCAAAACAACCATCTGTCCCTCTTGATCTTCAGTAACGACAACTCTAAATGAGCTATCAAGATCCATTGTAGTCCATGCTAGCGTGATGGGAAGAGTATCCACCTCTTGATCATCATTAATAATGTTTGGCGGATCTGCAAATCCATATCTAAATATTTTTTCAGCACCGGCTAAATATCCTCCCGGCTCATCATAAGCTTCAATCGATACCTTATAGTATTGTCCATTTACCAATTCTCTTGATCCTGAATATTGCACCTGTGTACTATCGGTTCTAGATGTAAATTCAAGATTTGATTCATTGGTATCATATTCAGATTCTACTTTAAATAAGTTTAATTTATATTTTACTTCGGCTCCATCTCTTGCTACCAAAGGATACCAGCTAAAGATAGGTATCTGCATTGTCATTTCATTACTAGCAGGCTCCCTAATTGTTAATGAATTACTATGCATTGGAATAAACATTGTCTCTGAAGTATAACCTAGTTTATCATTCTCAAATTGCTCATTATCATCTTTATTAAATGCTATAATGACATATTTATATGTATCTTCAGGAATCCAGCCTGAGTAATCTAAAGGATTAGCACCATAAGCAGCCTCTACTTTTGATCTAACTTCGGAATAACTACTTCTTAATGTACCTCCTGTCGCCATACCTTCATTCCTAGTATCAATCGTTAAAGATGAGTTTGCGGGGATATCAATAGGATAATTACTGTAACTGGTTGTGTAATCTACTAAAGGTGTATTTATTCCAATTTTATTGGAATATAATTTTATCCTTAATTTTAACTTTTGATTCTTATCTGTTGTATTGGTTAATGTCATAGTTCCTATTTGCTTAAGGGCTCTACCTCCTGTTACAACCTGTGCTAGTTCACTCATCGGCCATGTGGCAGCTGGTGCAATTGAAACATTTATTACAACATCATCTGTCGCTATAGCACTGCTTGCTAACAAAGTAATTGTTAAAGCAATCATAAACCAATATTTTAAGATATTTTTTTTCCTCATTAATCTATATATTCTCCTAAATTAAATTTCTTAAACCTTTTTTTTTGCTTTTTTTTTAATCCCGTAAAATTATATTTAATATAGTATATTTTTAGCCAACAAGAAGTCCTTATATAACCTACTATATAGATTCATTAAAACAGCCATCATAACAACTAGAAAAAATAAGCTTTACCCCCATCTAATTCACAATCTTAACAATAGATTTGTATATCTTTTATATTAAAATATACGACAAAATTTATCTAAAACTTGTGATGATATATTAAATCAAGTACCATTAATAACTTTCTATATACTCAATTCTTACACTTATACTCTTAGCTAAGTAACTTAGATCTAATTACATCATAAATATTGATTTATATTTAATTTTGCATTAATTTTTATATTAGTTTTATAAAAAACAATAGTTATGCAAAAAAAACCTACCATTATCATCTTTGATCCACAATCACTATTTCTTGATAATGTTGATGTTATCCAAGAATCTTATTCAACACTACACTGTTCTTCGCCAGTACAGTTATTTTCTAATCTAAAAAAATATTCAGACTCTATTAAAATCATTATTTATTGTGCTAATTTTTCCCTTTCTGATTACAAAACCATTCAAGCCATTAAAATGGATTATGTACTACCTGAGTTCATATTGCTATCTCAAGATTATGCCATTGATATTTTTACAGAAATTGCTAAATTAGGTATCTTCTCTATTCATAACATATCGATTCATCATGCTATTTTAGAATTAGATATTCATGATATTCTTTCTGAAAATCTTTCTTACAAAGCATTACTAAAAAAACGACTTAATCACGTATTAGATATTGACCTTTATATTACCTACAAAAATTTATTGGAAAATACACAGGTATGTTCTAAATTACTTAATAATCACTTACACAAAATATCCTCCCCCACTATCTTCGCCCAAGATCAGCTACATATACTGCTAATTGAAGATAACCAGCCTTTAAGTAAGAGGTTATGTAACTGGCTTTCAAAACACTCCATCACGACATGCCCTGCCTATACCTACCAAGATGCTCTTTATTTACTTAAGCGGCACTCTTTTGATCTTATTATTTTAGATCTTGGCTTACCTGATAATTATGGGTCTTCTCTTCTTCAAGATATACATTCTTTCAAGCTACCACCACCTATCATACTACTTACAGCCTACAAGGATTATGATTCGCTACTTAGCTGCATGAAAGAAGGTGCTTTTGAATATATAACGAAACCATTCAATCCTGATATTTTCATTAAAAAAGTTAGGGATACACTTCATTTTTCTCAACTGCGATCAATCCCCTTTAAAACCATAACCTAGTTTTACACAGGCATTACCATCAAGGGCAACTTGATTGAAACAAGTGTACCTTGCTCTCTTTTTTCCCATTTAATGCTACCATTTAGTTGATTTACTAATGATTTTATAATCGCTATACCGAGTCCAACTCTTTGATCGGGATCCCTCATCATCTTAGATAAATCTAAATCACTAAAACCAGAACCCGTATCTAAAATTGTTACTAGACAGGTTGTTGCTTTTTTTTCTACCTTAACACTAAGCTTGTGCTTTATATTATCACGCATTGATTCTAAACTATTTTTTACTATATTAATGATTATTTGTACCAATGTTACTTTTTTAGCATGTACATAACAACTAGACTTGCTACAACTCACCAACAACTCTACGGCCTCTAATTGACACCTATGTTTAAATATCGCCATACTTTCTTTGACGACTTTATTCATATCCAGATTATTATATTGATCCCCTTCATATAATGTCTCTTCAATTACTTTTGATACCATAGCTGATATCTGCTTAATTGCAATCTTATTACTGTTATTTACATGATGATACTGTTTATTCTTTAGTATCATTCCTACATAATGAGATAACATTGGATACTTTTTTATATAGTCAGAACTACTCTGCTCAAATTCACTTATTGTTTTAATATTTATTAAATCATTACTGACTTTTTCTTCTATTTTATAATGCGTTGCTAACAACTCTAATACTCCAGAATCTATTTTAGATTGTTGACACTCTCCCTCTAAACTCATGACATCAAACTGTATCAAACTCAATGGATTATTAATCTCATGGCATAATTGCTTAGTTTTTTGACTTATAAATTCTTTCTTAATGATACTTCTTGAAACATCATAATTTTCATATTGGTTAATCATTTCGTTTTTTAATTTTCTCTTTAGTAGCTTATTTATTTTTTTTAAATTAGAATTTATCATCTCTAACTCATTATTTTTTTTATATAACTGCTCAATATACTGAATTCGATCTATAAATATGGCTATAAAAAATCTCAACTCTTCGAGTTCTTGCTTTATAGCTCCCTCAGAAACACCCTCTTCTAATTGTATTTCAACCACCATCTTTACTGCATTATCATTGCTATTAATATCCAACATGATTTTATTTGATTCTTTGGCTAACATTGCTAAAGAGGAGTCTTGTTTATCTGTATACTTTACAAACCTTATCTCTTTAAATTCTTTAATCTGAGCTGCATAGGACTCAAGTAACTCTATAACGATACAATCATCTTGAAATGGAAGTAAATTTAGTAATTCTGTTTTTAAAAACGAGGATAAACTAACTGATTTTTTCTTTTGTAAATATGCTTGCATCACTATGTCTAAACACTAATTTATACAAATCTTTTTCTACTAGCTTAGTATCATTATACATAGCTGGATAACTCACTAAAACAACCTCTTCACCACACTGTTTTCCAATATAAAGGAAAACATCCGACTTGATCCCCCTTCCTATGTATATGTCATTTTCAATATAACCTTTGACCTTTTTTAATCCTAAAAAATCACCTTTTTTTGCCATTGGCATTAAGTTATCTGTATCACACTGAACAATCTCATCTACAGACTCTTTAATAATACACTCGACACTACCTATTATCTTATTTTTTTTTCTCATAAAATCAGATAATGTCATGACTTTTTTTTGTTGTTTCTGAACCTTTTGTTTTTTCTGAATACCAGGTGTTATATAATCATATTTTAATAATAGCTTTTCATAATCAATACTTAAGGCATCTGCTACTTTCTTTAATAAATGGGGTTTTGGTTGCTTAATACTTCCCTCTTCTAACCGATATAACATCCCATATGAAATTGATGCTTTTTTTGCAACCTGTACTAAGGTTAACTTTTTCTTTTTTCTCTCATATTTTAAATAATCACTTAATTTCATTTTGCTATTATACCAAAATCACCCCATTTTTAAATTATAATTTTAGATATTTAAATTTATATATTATTTTAATATAATATCTATATATGAAAAACATTCTTATCATTAGCAAAGATTCTTGTAACCTCTGTTTCCTCAAAGAAACCCTACCTCATACCCGCTGGATTCATCATCAACATTGTGAAGAAGGCATTGCATCTATTAGCCTGTTTGGCCAACAATTACAGGCTGTATTTATTTCTGAAAATATCTCTTTTTTAGACCCCCTTCAAATTCATAAATTAATCAAAACACAGTTTCTATCCTTACCTGTCATCTTAATTCGTTCTTTTACTGATATTTTAGATTGCATCAAAGGTCATTATACAAATCGTTGCTTAGCTAGCCTTACAGACTTTCAAGCTATTCAACCTCTCTTAAAACCTTCCATTTCTAATTAAAAGAACAAAACAATATTTATCGATGTTTTAGAATATTTTTTCTTTGGTACTAGTAGATATTCCACAAAAATAATTCATAAAAAAGGGAGCACAATCATGAATTCAAATCCATCACTCATCGAGTCTTATATGGTAGATAGGGATATCCTTAGCTATGTACAAGCAACCGAACAAGATCAATGGGATAACTTCGTTTTATATGATAACTATTAATGGCTATATTATTAATATAAAACTATATCTTGAAACAATTTACGTTATTGTTATCTTAGGATTGTTTTATTCTTTTTTAAAGAAACATACTCTTAATAAGGGATCTAAAATTTATTCAAAATAATATTGTTATAAATTACTGCGAAGTATCATTAGCTCTTTTTGACGCTTCCAATTCCAAGATCTCTTTATATTCGTTAAAATACCCATTATACACCTCATAGGTTTCAGCATAATCGTTATTTTCATCTATCTTTCGTTCATTTTCTTTGACTTTATTTGTTAACCATTCTTTATAACTTCTCTCTAAACAACCTCTCTCTAAAGTTGGGTCTACTGCTACCATTTCTCTCACTGGCTTTTTTAAATGAAATAGCATTTCATAACTCAAGTTATTCGATGCAAAATATTCAGGGTTAGTTGCTGATACGTTTTTAATTGCACCAAATGTCGAACTGAAAATTTTATTTAATTGATCTGAATCATTTATATTTATATTCGTATAATTCATCATTTTAAATTGGCCTATTAACTGATTTGTTATTGCTTTTTTATTTCCATAATCATCATTTCCGTTAACCATTCCTAATTTTTCTAGTAGATTTTGGACTTCAAATTCTTCCGTCTTGCTCAACCCAAAGCGTGCAACGGCATTTTTTCTTATAGCTATAGCTCCCTGTATAGGTACCAATGCCGTTCCTACTAATGCTGCTCCTGCTAATAATACTGACTTTAGTATCATAAAAAACTTCTCCTAAAAATAATAATAAAATATGCAAAAATATTACATTAAAATCGTTTTATACAACAGGATTATTATTATTACTCAATTTGCTTAGTATCTTATATAATATAGTGTAATCTTCACTATTAAGGAGCCTGGGATATAGCATGACACTTAAAAATACCTACATTTATAATGCGTTTGTTCATAAAGTTGTTGATGGGGATACGTTTGATGTAACCATTGATCTAGGATTCTCTGTTACTAGCTTTCAACGAATCCGTTTATATGGCATTGATGCTTACGAAACATCGCTTAGGCGCGGTACAACGCCAGAAGAAAAAGAAAAAGGATTAGCGGCCAAACATCTTTTACAAGAACGCTTAGAAGGTAAAAACGTTGTCTTAGAAACCATTCAAGATAAACAAGGTAAATATGGTCGGTATCTTGCAAACGTTTATATCGATGGGGAATCTGTTGCTGATATCTTAACAAAACATGCGTTTGTTAAACAGTAATCTATTATTAATCTCGAAATAAAATATTACTTATTTTTTCCATCAGACGTGCACTAGCACGAAACACTTGGATTTCTTCATCAAAGTTTTCAAGTGTTAAATTATATAAATGATCAACTGCTTCCTCAAAGTTTTCTATCGCAGGTTTAATTGTCTTTAACAACTCTCTATCTTCGGCATCAAGTTCTGAGTCATCTCTATCAGCATACGCTTTTAATCCGATAAAAGTCCCTGATACATCCAAGACATTGGTTCTATTACAAATCGTTCTTAAGGCTATCTTTACTCTTACTGATACATCGGACACTTCATCCGGCAATATCTCCCACCCTTTTCCTAGCGCCTGATTAGCCTGCGTCTTTAAATATGCCTCCTTGATATCTATCATAACCTGCTTCTTTGCAGCCATAGAATCTTCTGACCTAAATTCAACAGATGATGTATTAACACTTGCACTCATAATTATCCTCCCATATGTTCTTCTTCTTTTTCTTCCCTTTTTTAAATAACTTAAAACATTAATAAAACAATTTCTTTATTTTTATTTATTCCTACTACATCATCTTTGAAATCTTCCAAAAACATAGCTATCATGATACCGTTAAGCCTTCTTTAAAGGATAGAAACTATGACCACTAATCAAGATAAAAAATTAAATTTACAAAAAACCGTAAATCTACCCAAAACATCATTTCCTATGAGAGCTAATTTAGCTCAAAATGAACCGCAGTCTATTAAACGTTGGAAAAAAAATAATCTTTATCACCAACTTCTTGAAAAATTAAGCAATAACCCTTCATTTATCTTTCATGACGGCCCTCCTTATGCTAATGGCAATATCCATCTTGGCCATCTACTTAATAAAGTGCTAAAAGATTTTGTGGTTCGAAGTCAACATACGCTTGGTAACTTGTGCTCTTATACTCCAGGCTGGGATTGTCATGGTCTTCCTATCGAACACAAGGTTATGGAATCGCTTACTGAATCAGGAAAAATTCAACGTATTATCGATTTACCGCTTGATCACCAAAAAATGGCTATTCGTAATGAATGTTGCACATTTGCTAAAAAGCATATCAAATTACAATCCAATCAAATGCAATCTTTACTTACACTTGCTGATTATGACAAACCATACTTAACGATGAGCAAGTCATTTGAATCAGCCACTATGACTGTCTTTGCTAAACTGATTGCTGAAGGGATTGTTTATCGTCAACTTAAGCCCGTTCACTGGTCTATTGCCAATCAAACTGCCTTAGCTGATGCTGAACTTGAATATTATGACAAAACTGACACGTCCATCTACACATCGTTTCCTGTCACCAATAACAAAACTAATCAAGAAGCCTTAGGAATGGACTGTAGCTCTGTTTCTTTTTTAATCTGGACCACAACACCTTGGACATTGCCCGCTAACCGCGCTATCGCCATCCATGATCGACTAGAATACTCTCTTGTTTTAATTGAGGATCATCATTATATCATTGCTACTAATTGCCTTCCTTTAATCCAAGAAAAACATTCCTTTACTTACACAACCAAACAAACGCTTACTGCTAACCAATTAGTTAATTTAACTTACGATCATCCTTTTATGGATCTCACGAACCCCATTATTACAGGTGACTTTGTTACCGATGATGATGGAACTGGGCTTGTGCATATCGCTCCCGGCCATGGAACCGATGATTATTTAGCAGGCCTTCAAGCTGGTATTGATGTCTATTGTCCGGTTCAAGCTGATGGCACCTATGATGATAGCGTTCCTGACTGGATCAAAGGTCAATCTATCTGGGACGCTAACTCCATTATTATTGATAAACTTAAATCAACTCACAACCTCTTTTATGCCTATGAATTTAATCATTCCTACCCTCATGATTGGCGCTCCAAAACGCCCGTTATCTTTCGAGCAACTGAACAATGGTTTATTTCGGTTGATAAACCTTTGCAATCATCTCAAAAGTCATTACGAGATTTGGCCTTAGCTGCCATTGATCATGACATTGAGTTTGTGCCTAGCTGGGGTCAAAATCGTTTACGTGGCATGCTAGAATCTCGCCCTGACTGGTGTATTTCTCGACAACGATCATGGGGATTACCTATCCCTGCATTTAAGTCAGGTGATACTATCTTACTAACGCAACACTCTACCCAACATATTGCTGCTATTTTTGAAGCAGAAGGTTCTGATGCTTGGTTTAAACAATCGGCTCAGGATTTATTAGCAAATTATGATCCAACTCAAGATCCTGACTGCCCAGAATCCTTTGATAAAAATAAGGCTGAAAAGTTATATGATATTTTTGATGTTTGGTTTGAATCAGGTTCATCATGGCAAGCTGTCATGCAACCACACCATGGTAATCAACCCGTTGATCTTTACCTAGAAGGATCAGATCAACATCGTGGTTGGTTTCATTTATCACTACTTACTTGCCTTGGTGTTCATCAACGTGCTCCTTATAAACACTTATTAACCCATGGCTTTATCGTTGATAAAGAAGGTCGAAAAATGAGTAAATCGATGGGTAACACTCTTGATGTTAGTGATATTTTGCAACAATATGGCGCTGAAGTAACTCGCTGGTGGGTTAGTTCGTTAAACTATGAAAATGATATTAAAGTAGACGTGTCATTTTTTGATACAGCCTCTGAAACCTATCGAAAAATTCGTAATACAATTCGTTTCTTACTAAGTAACTTATCTGACTATACCCTCTTATCTAAAGATGCTATTCAAACTGACTTTCAAAACTTGTTCCCTAAGCACTCTATCGAATCGTATGTACTTGGAAAATTAGTTGAGTATGAACAAGCTATTCACAATGCGTATCGAAGCTTTCAATTTAAACAAGCCAATCAACTTATTTATGAATGCTGTACTGATTTATTATCTTCCTTTTACTGCGCCATTACTAAAGACACCTTATATTGTGATGCACCACAATCACCTAAACGATATCGTATTCAAGTTGCTTACCAACTTATTATCGAAAAACTATTACGACTTATTTATCCGATCCTACCTCATACCAGCGACGAAGCCTATCAATCGCTTTATCAAGATCCTAGCTTATGTATTGCTTTAGCTGATTCCTTTGATATTACGTTTGATGTTTCCTTACAGGATTGGCATGATTTATTTACAGCACGACACGATGCCCAAAAACGATTGGAAGATTACAAAGAAAAAGGAATTGATAATAGCTTAGATGCTGGCTTAAAACTTCCTCAGACTTTAGAAAAATTTCAGTCTGATACTTGCCAGCTAGCTGATATTTTTGGAGTTTCTCGAATTCAATTTCAAAATAATAATACGATTGACGTTATAGATCTTCGAGAAGAACCTCGGTGTGAACGATCGTGGAAACGTGATGAAACCGTTTCATTACGATCTAATGGCATGTATCTTTCTGATAGAGATTTTCATGTTATCAAGGAACTCTTGTGACAAAAACCTATGACATTTGTGGTATTGGTAATGCCTTAGTTGACCAGCAATATAAAATCCCGTTTGAAATATTAGAAACATTAGGTTTAACGCATGGCCAAATGACATTAGCAACGCTTGATGAACAAAATACCTTACTTGATTTTTTAGCAGACAAACAATTCCCCTTTATTTCAAGCTGTGGCGGCTCTGCAACCAATAGTTTGGTAGCTTCTTCTAGCTTTGGTTCATCATGTATTCAATTATATCGTGTTGCTAGTGATAATACAGGCTCCACCTATCGAAATAATTTAACTGAATTTGGTGTTGATTCTCATCACTCAGCCCCCCATAATCACGATGACTTACCGACAGGTAGCTGCGTTGTGTTAGTTACGCCTGATTCTCAGCGCACCATGAGTACTTATCTTGGTATTAGCGCTCACATGACCGAACCCTTTATTTCTAAATCTGTTATAGCAAATTCTAAAATCATGTATTTAGAAGGCTATATGGTTACTAATCCTGATAATTTAAAAACAACTTTATTAGCCTCTCACTATGCTAAACAAGAGCAAACTAAACGTGCTTTATCATTATCTGATCCTGGCATCGTTACTCATTTCTATGATGCCTTTGTTCAACTTTGCTCTCCTAAAATGGATCTTATCTTTTGCAATGAAGCCGAAGCTTTGGCTTTTACTAAAACACATTCTCTAGTAGAAGCTGAAACATCTTTGCTAACTTATACAGATGCATTTGTGATTACACGTGGCGAACATGGAGCCGTGATCTATGATGGAGCTCAAAAACATGTTGTTACAGGAAAATCGGTTAAAGCCATTGATACCAATGGTGCTGGTGATATTTTTTCCGGCGCTTTTTTATCAGCTTTATTACAACAGGATTCTTACTATGACGCAGGTATATTTGCTAATGAAGCGGCAGCTTTACTTGTGCAGCAGTTTGGTCCTCGGCTATCAAAAGATCATTATCAAAACTTGATCTCTTTTATGCCCGGGTAACCAACTCTAATAACAGGTATAAACTACCTCAACATTATCATTAAAATCTTTTTTCAATTTTTATCTAGGTTGATATACTCCCTGATGATATTTACTAGATGATCATTAATACCACCACTTTTTTTATAACTATCTCGTCTTTCATACCTTTCGCTCATCTTATCTACCTTCATAATACCTACGATATCTATGATATTATAAAGTAGTCTTCCATGCGAATTCTCAATCGGTACTACCTGACTGTCTTCTCTGTCATAAGGATTTAAATTAATGTTTAAATTTCCTAACCTTGCTATCGCCACATTAACATCTTCTAATTCTTTTTTAGGTATCAAGCCGTTCTTCAAGCTGACATCGCTGGGGTAATTACCCCAATATCCCAACCCCACCTTCTCAGTATTTCCACATATTTTCTTCCATTTTTCACATTGCTTCCTGTCTATTACAACCGTATTTCCTGTTAATCGCCTTAAAACTTCTTTTTTTACCAAATACTGCTTCTTAGTAATTTTTGATTCATTTACTGCAATGTCGGCTTGATGCTTTGCTTCTGCTTCTTCTCTTTGTGCTACAGATACGCGCTCTTGTCTTATCGTTTCTATAAATCTGGCGGCTGATGCCGCCACTGAAGCAGCTAATGATATTTCGCGTTTTTCTAGTTTTTCTGATTCGGCCATTGCTAACAATGGGGCCATATCTTTAACTTTTTCATCTTCGTCTTTCATTGCTGATACTTTCGACTTTATTTTTTCTAAAAGCCTTTCAGCTTTCTTCACTAACAATGACGCGTCAGCAGCTGCTGCTAATGATGCTGCCGCTTGTGCCTCTGCTAATTTAAATGCTAATTCTTCAGATCTTGCTGTTACGCTTACTTGCTCTAATCCCCTTACTTTTTCGTGCGCAGTTTTTACAGCAGTTATTGATACGTCTAATGCATTTTTCGTATCTTCTATTATGAGTGATTTCATTCTATCCTCTTCCTTCTCAGCAATAGTTATTATCTCTCTTATAGTCCTATATAATCTCCTTACTGGCTGCTGATTATATACACTCTTTTCTATTTTGGTTACTTCGTCATATTCAATTGGAACATCACTTAATTTTCCTAGGCCCATCTTGCTAGAATCATTTTCTCTCCCCCCCTTTAAATCTGATACATCCCTATCTAAACTACTCAAACGTCTTTCTAACTTTCTTACATCATCGCGTACGTCGTTCACCTCTCCACTTAAACCCATATGCTCTCTA
>CERS01070742.1_pt1 | contig 27426 bp, 25 predicted proteins | sample 356251 | NCBI WGS metagenome assembly CERS01 (sample SAMEA2621020, study PRJEB7988) | marine metagenome | isolation source: saline water (ENVO:00002010), including
TCATTCTCAATGCTAATATCCTTTTTTTCATATTTTTGAAATCCTGTCGTTTCTATTACATTATTGTACCAATGTTGCCACCAAATACCGTCATTTGGATGAGGGCCTTTTTTCCAATGGAGCATAGATTCTTCAAATTCAATATTGATGCTTTTACACCAATCAAATAGTACTTTTTTGGGATTTTTAAGTAAATCTTCTGAATCAATAATCTTAAAACTCTTATTTGAATCTTTTAAAAACTTTGCAATTTCAAACTGCTGTGGATAGCCTAAATCAGTAACACTATTTAACTTATTTTTAGCTGTATAAGAACTTATAACCTCTTTTGGATGTCTTAGTAAAATGCAATTTTCACATTTTTTAATCCAATCGATTTTACTTAAATCAATTAAATGATGTGCCATATGCTTTTGGTACCAAATATTTTTCTGATTAGGCACTTCATTTATTAAGTGATTAACAATTTCATTGTAATCTGAAAAGTAACTATTAATTATTTTTTCATACATCGGATGATTAATCCTAGTCTTTTTTAAATAGTAGGCATAAAATGGTTCATCAGTGACATATGTATCTTTTCTGGATGACCATGATCTCATGAGCGCAGTGGAAATATTTCTAGGTCCAGACCAACAAGCTACTATCATTATTAATTTATGTTTTCTTGAATGTGTTTGTTATACAAAAGTCTTATTTTATTTACTAAAGAATCAGAATTTGTTGATTTCAAATTTCTATTTTCTACTTTTGAAACAGGAATAATACCAGCAAAAGTTCCTGTGACAAATGCTTCATTACAATTAACTATATCATCAAAAGTAAAGTCCTCCTCTGAACAAGGAATATTATTTAAACGACAAATCTTGATTGCTTTATCTCTTGTAATGCCATTAAGACAATATTCCCCTTTAGACGTCAAGACTTTATTTTCTTTAATAAAAAAAAGATTGGTAGAATTACATGTACTTATGTTACCATTAGGGTCGTTCATTATTCCTTCATCATAACCAAGCTTATTAGCTTCAATACTTGCTAATATACAATTAAGCTTACTTAAGGTGTTATAATGCGTGCTTAAGATGTTATCTGATGGTCTAATAATTGGTACTCGTCCAATTTTAATTCCATTCTGGTAAGTCTTGGGATCTGTTTTTTTATACTCTGGTATTATAACATAATTTATTGGTCCAACATTTGAATTAGGGTTCTGATAAGGGGTAATTTTATCACCTCTAGAAATAATCAACCTAATATGGACATCGTCATGCATAGAATTTTTAAATAAAACTTTATTAATTTCATCGATTATTTCTTCTTTGGTAAAAGGAATGGTTAAAGAAATTCCAGCAGCGCTAGCAAACAATCTATCTAAGTGATCGTTAATGAACATCAGTTTAGATTGATGTAGCCTGATACCTTCCCAAACACCATCACCCAATAAAAAACCACTATCAAATACAGAGATTTTAGCATCACTTCTTTGAAGCAACTGACCATTAATATTAATAAAGATATTTTTATTCTTAGAGTTATATATATAAGAATGACTGCTCATGTGTGGGCCCACAGGGACTTGAACCCCGAACCTGCGGATTATGAGTCCGTTGCTCTAACCAATTGAGCTATGGGCCCAGATATTTAAAATAATATTAATTTATTATTTAATTGAATTTATAATCTACCTCATTACAAATACTATGAATGAATTCGAGAAAAATTAAATATCTTTACAACAAAAAAATTAAACAAAATATTTATACATAGTACAAAAGAAATTGCGACAGAGAATAATCCAAAATGTTTGTAAACATAGAAATTAATTAATAAAGAAATTGTCAAAGCAAGGAGCTTAATTAGAGACATTTGATATGCATACCCAGCAAGTTTAAGGCTAAGAATTTTTGGGTTAAAATATGAATTAAAGAATTGTCCTATTAACAAAATAATTGATATTTGATATGCTTCATTATAAATATTTGAATAAAAAAATTCAATGATATATCCTCCTAAAACTATAAAGATAAATAAAAAAATTAACAAAATTTTAATATTAAAATTTCTCATTTCACTAAAAGAATGATCATTTTTAATATCCTTTAAAAAAATACTATCAGCTATTTTTGGACTGTATACATGGTTAATTGAATTAGAAAAAGTAGAAGATATTTTTGAGATACTTAGTGCGATTGCATAAGTTGCCATTTCATGTAAATTTGAAATAATGAAAGTCAGGAAAATAATATTCATTTTATTTGATAAAGCATCAACAACATTGGAACTCATATGATTAAGACCATAAAAAAGATTTTTTTTAAAAAAATCATAATTGAAATCCATAGCATTGAATGAATTACATATATACTTAAAGATTAATGGTAAAGAAAATGCAATTGGCAATATTAATGCATAAATAAGGAGATTTACTATATCGACTCGGACAAAAATATTTAAAAAAAATGATAAAAATAATATCGGTGAGAGTAACACGATTTTACTCAATATAGTTTTATCAATAGAATTAAAAAAATAGGAAAAAAGAAAAACGAGGGCTTGCAGCAAAATAAAAATTTGCAATTCTAGGCTATAGCTATTTAAAAGCTTATCTGAAAAATTTATTAGAACATAATTTAAAAAAAATCCTGAAAGACCAGATAAAAAAACAATGATAAAAAATGACGAAACTAAAAAATCTATTAGTCGATTTTTTTCAGACCTCAATTTTAAAAAGGTTGACCTAGTACCAACCATAAAAAAATTTGAAAGTAATGCTGAAAGAGATACTACTATAGTATAAAATTCAAAAGTTTTATGTCCATAATTTTGAATTATTAATTTATGATTTAGAAAGCCTAAACTAGTAAAAAAAAGGGTTATGGTAATTACGATTAATGAATTATTTTTAGATTTACTAAAAAAATTTTTAATCATTATTGGAAACTGCTCTTCCTTTAAGCTGCTCCCAATCTTTTTCTGATCTGACCTCAAGATTTCTTTCCCATGCTCCATTCAATACATGAGGGTTAACACCTATTGTGTTACAGAAAGATATTAATGCTTGTATATCCTTTGGAAAACAACTGCCTCCAAACCCATATTTTCCATCTGGTCCAGGAACCTGAATGTGAGAATGTCCAATTCTACCATCTAAAATGAATCCTTCAACAGCTTTATGCCAATCTGCATCAACTTTATCTGAAATAACTTTCATCTCATTCATAAAAGATACTTTTGTAGCAAAAAAAAGATTGTTCATATATTTAATTAATTCTGCAGTTTGGAAGTTAGTTTCGATTACCGGTAAGTATTCTCCAAATCTTTCTTGATACAAATCTTTGACATGTTTCGTTAATTCAGGTTCACCACCCAAAATCACTCTTGATTGATTAATAAAATCAAAATGTGCAGATCTTTCAGTTAAAAATTCTGGATTAAAAACAATATTTAAGTTTTTAAATTTATCGCTTAAATACTGACACGTACCCGGTACAACCGTTGATCTAACTAAAAATATTGGACTATCATTCTTAATCAATTCGTTACATTCATTAAAAAGATTTTTTAGAATGCTTAAATCAATCGAACCATCTTTTTTTGCAGGAGTTGGTACTGAAATAAAAATAATTTCAGATGAATTAATTGTTTCTGATAAAGTATGAGTAGACTTTGATGGCTCTACATCAAAAATTCTTATCCTTGCATCATAACCTGATGTATGACTGAAACCAGATGCTACCGCTGTTCCAACAAATCCTCTACCTATTATTCCAATGTTTCTTTTCATACTGAGAAAGTTAATACAAAAATTCTATATGTTTAATATTATATTTAAATAAAATTTCTCTAATTTATCGAGTGAGAATTTATTATTGATATGTTCATAAGATTTCATGGACATCTCATACCTTTTTTTAATATCAAGATGGTAAAATTTTTTCATTTTTAAAAATAAATCTTCAACGCTTTTTGGCTTGCACAAAAGTCCATTAAAATCATCTATAATAATTTCTCGACATCCTGGAACATCAGTACATATAGAAGGTATAGAGTTTGCTCCTGCTAGAAGTAAAACATTAGACATGCCTTCCCTGTATGAAGGCATAACTAAACAATCAAATTTTCTAATGAAATCGTTTAAATTTTTCTGATATTCATGAAAAAAAAATCTTTTTTCGTACTTATTATGCATAGTTAATATTTTTTTAGATATGATTTTAGAATCAATAGATTTAGAATCTCCAGCTAAGTGGATTTCTACATTTTCATATCTACGAAGCATAATATTTGAAGATTCTAAAAATTCGTTGATTCCTTTTGTTGAGATAGGTCTACCAAGATATAAAAATTTGGTTATTTTATTATCATTCTTGTTATACAAGTTTTTTTCTTGCGGAACATTAATGCCTGAAGGTACTAATGATGCTTTTGATAGATGAATAATATTATTATTTGTGAAGAATGAGATATCAGACTTATTTTGAAAAAATACTTTAATATTTTTTTTCAAAGATATTCTGTATAATAATTTTGAAATAAATTTCAATGCTATGGATTTTTGAAAGGAGGATCCTAACCCTGAAATTTTTGAAATTGACTTTATTTTTAAAAAACTGCTTGCAATACTGCCATAAATATTTGGCTTTATAGTTGAGCTAAAAATTATATCTGGTTTAATTTTTTTGAAAATATTATAGTATTCAAATATCAACTTGATGTCGCTTAAAATACTTATTTTTTTTGAATTCACATTCAAAGGTATAACGTTATCAATGCTATTTTTTAGTTTATGGTAAAAATCATCTTTTTCGCAAAGAATAAAGACTTCATGCCCTTTTTTTTTAAATATTTGAATTATTTTAAGCTCGACTTCTAGAACTCTTTTAGCATCATTGGTTGAGAAAATGATTTTTTTCATGCTATGCCTTTCAATAACTCCTGCCAATCATTAAAAACTTTACCTACATCATATTTCTCTGAAAGTTTTTTAGCATTAAAACTAATTTCTTTTTGTAAAGATTTACTTGATGACAATTTGCTCATTTGTTTCGCAAGTAAATGAGGATTATTACTTTCTACAATCAATCCATTATAATTATTGATAATTATTTCTTCAATTCCTGGTAAATTAGAAACTATTGTGGGGATTCCTAATCTTTGGGCTTCAATCAAAACATTTGACTGTCCTTCATAATTTGAATAATGAACAAAAAATTTTGTTTTATTATAAATATCAAGTATATCATCAACTTCGCCTTTAAAAAATATATACTTTTCAAGATTATGTTTTTTTATATATTTTATAATTTCCTTTTCTCCCCCTTGATCTCTTCCAACTATACACAAATTAAACTTTTTATCTTCCTCAAAATTTAAAATTTTAATTGATTTTATAATATCAAGTTGATTCTTGAGAGGATGTATTCTACCTACAGATAAAAAATCATATTCAACATTTTCTCTATTTTGATAATTATTTTTTAAAGCCGACGGGTTGTTAATTACTATAGTTTTGTTGTTTGGACACTTATAATTAATAAATTTTTCATTTAATAAAGATTGAACAACAATCACATTCGCAAACTTATAGAAAAAATAAATTATTTCTCTAGATATAAAATTTCTAGCAATCTGTGGATTTGACCTGACAGTTAAAATTAATCTGCTTTTAAAGTTAAATATTAGTTTAGATACAGCAATTGTTGCATTTAGTATATCAGAACCTATGACAATGATATTTTCATTTCTTTTTTTAAAATATTTACCTAGATCAAAGATTCTTTTTAAGTAATAATATAGTTTTAAAAAAAATGATTTTTTCTTTGAAAATAGTTTTTGGTCTAAAGAAATGATATTTACTTCTGGGCTTATATCATATGATATTTTTGAACTAAAAAGGGTCAATATAGTAACATTATATTGACCCTTTGAAAAGCGATTTGCTAGAATCGAAGTTACTCTTTCACTTCCTCCTTTTGCTAAAGTGGAAATGACAAAAGTAATATTCACTTAACTAATAACTTATAAATTACCTTCTGGATTAGTAGTAACCATCCAGCCGTTTTTATCTCCATTAGAATCTTCAGTAAAACCTACCATCACATATTCTCCATTATCTGATTCAGAGATACCATAAAATCTGTCATTCGCTCCAGAACCATCAAATGTTTTTGAGGCTAAGATATTACCAGATTGGTCTAGCTTAACCATAAATGCATCAGCACCTGAGTATCCAACAGCTACAATATTGCCCATTGAATCTTCAAAAATATCATATAAAGTAGCTGCTTGTGTAGTGGTTGTTTCCCATACCAAGCTTCCAGATGTATTCATTTTTGCTATATATCCACTACCATTATCTGCTAATCCACAAGCAATCAATGCACTTCTAATAGAGGGTGAATTATTTACTCCATACAATCTAGATGCTAATGTAGATAGTACTGTTCCAGGAGAACCAACATAAACACCATCTTGTAAAAGAGAAAATATTCCATCATATTGGCCATCAACCAAAATATCGCCTACGAGAATGTTTAAATTATCATTAGTTTTAATACCTCTATACCAACTGCTAGTTCCAGCTAAAACATCTGCTCCTCTTGATGATAAATCATTTCTATCAGCATATTGAATAGTAGCATCAGTATCACTGTTGTAACCACCTAGCATGTAAACATCAAATAGATCCCAATCACCAACAGTGTAAGCTCTTTCATTTACACCATCTGCACCAAAGAAGGTCATATTTGCTAGAGTTCCTGCTGAAGATAAAACAGCAACCCACATATCTGTGCCGCCTACACTTCTAGTTGCAAAACCAGCAGTAATGATATTACCATTAATGTCAACTTCAATATCATAAAGTCTATCATATCCATTTTCGCCTGAATCAATAGTGGATTCCCAAATAGTAGTTCCAGCTGCATCAACTTGCATGACTAACCCATCAGATGAGCTTCCGTTATTTAAACTTGCAGTATTCCCAGTTAATAAAAATCCACCAGCAATCTTTTCAATGCCGTAGATAACATCTTCTCCTGTTGAATCTCCGAACACGGCTGTACCAGTAGTATAGGTCGGTTCAGCTGGTCCTGATGTATTACCATCATCGTCGCTACATCCAATTAAAATCAAAGATGATAACATTAAATACATAAATATTTTTTTAATTTTCATGCTAATTCCTTTTTCATGTTATTAAATTATTACTGAAATATAAACTATTTTAATGAAATAGCGAAAAAATATGATTGATTTTCATAATCACATAATCCCAAACATAGATGATGGCGCAAAAAGCTTTGAAATGGCTCTAAAAATGGCCCAAAAAGCTTATCATGATAATATCGATTGTATTGTTAATACAGTTCACTTAAATCATCCAACAGTTAAAAATTCTGACTTTGAATCAATAATAAAAAGAAAGAAAGAACTAGAGAATATGCTAAAAGAAGAAAACATTAATATCAAAATAATTTCTGCTGCAGAAGTATTTTTCAATACTAATCTATTAGAATTAAGTCATGAACCAATAGCAACCGTTAAAAATAAGTTCATGTTAATTGAATTTAATCCCAATTTTCTTCCACCAATTATTGATGAAATTTTTTTTCAACTTAAATGTAGTGGTATCTATCCAATTATTGCTCACCCTGAAAGATATAGATTTGTTCAAAATGATATTAGTATTGTAAAAAAATGGATTAATAAAGACTATTTCATCCAATTGAATGCTGGAAGCATTATGGGTTTTTCTGGTAAAATGATGCAGAAAACAGCTTTTTCGCTTTTGAAAAATGAATACTGTCATCTTATTGGATCTGATGCACATGATAATCAAAATCGTAACTTTTGCCTTAAAGATAGTCTAGATAAAATTGAGAGAAAATTTGGATCAGATTGTGTTGAAATAATTAATCAAAATTCGACTAAATTATTAAATGGAGAAGATTTAATTCCTATTAAATCATTGATTAAGAAAAAATATTGGTTTTTTTAAAAAATTTGTAATTATTAGACTAAATAAATTTTATATTAACTCGAAATATGAAAAAAATAATAACAGTACATATGCTTGTAATTCTTCTTTCATTACCTCTTTTTGGACAATCAATAAATAATACTAAATCTGATCTAGTTACTGGAGAACAGTATGTTACTGGTAATGATGGAATTGTAAGAATATATATCAATATATGGGGGCACGTGAAATCTCCCGGTACATATTTAGTTTATGACGGGGCAGATTTAATTAATACGTTGTCTTTTGCAGGAGGTCCATTAGAAGGGTCAAACCTTAGAAAGATAGAAATTATATCAAAAAATAAAAATGAATCTCAGTTCGTTGATTTAGAAAATCTTACATCATCAGACTATGATATTAGGCTGAACCCTTTTGATACAATAATTGTTAAACAAACTTTAAATAATAAGCTTTTCTCAAGATCTTCTGTAATTCAAGTTTTTCTGCAATTGATTAGTTTAATCTATACAATAGATCAGCTTGGTGATGATAGCTAATGGATAATAATAGCCAAAATTTTGATTTACGCGAATTATATTATAGTCTCAGAAGCAACTATATCATTTATATATATGCATTTTTAATTTCTTTTGTATCATTAGGTATTTTTTATCTTTCAGCTCTTCCAAGATACACCTCAAATGCAAAAATTTATATTGAAGATGATGCATCAACAATTAATCCATTTGCCGAAATTAGTGGCAGAAGAGATTTAAATATGATAAACAACCAAATGGAAATTCTTAATTCAAGAGTTCTTAGACAAAATACTATTAAAAGCCTTTCAAAATCTTTAAGAAAAGATAATTTATACCTTTTTAACACTAGAAATGAAAACGATGATTTGAATAATCTTGTTAAGCAAGGTTTAAGAAAGTTATTACTTTCGGAAATATATTCTTACAATACTCTTGAGGAAGCAAGGCAAGATAATCCTCAAATTTTATCTTTAGCAGAAATTCATTTGAAAAATAACTTAATTTTTGTTTCTGGTAGAAATAGTGATATAATTAATATTTCATACTCTTCAAACAATGCTCTTGAATCTTCTATAGTCATTAATACTCTTCTTAATGAATACCAAAAAATGGATATTATGTGGCAAAATAATGAGCATAGATTTTTACAATCTTTTTTAAATGATCAGTTAGATATTAAGATAAAAGAACTTGAACAAATTGAGAATTCTCTCAAAAAATTTCAAGAATCAAACAAAATTTTTGGGCTTGATAATGACACTGAAATCATATTAACAAATGTCCAATCAATGGAATCAGATTTATATAAAACTAAGACAGAAATTGAGATTTTGGGAAAAAGAGAGCAATTTTATAGAAACTCACTTAATTCAGAAGAAAAACAATTATCATTAAAACTTACCAATACTATCGACTCTCAATTATTTGCCTTGAGAAATGAGCTAGCGATTACAGAAGCAGAATATCTCTCAAGTAAATCAAAAAATAGTACGAATCAAAATGCATTAGAGTCTATTGAATTAAAAATTGATAATCTAAAAAATTCCATTTCTGAAGAAACAAATGAACTAATAAAGCTAGGAATTAGTTCAGCTAACCCAATTGAATTTAGGCAGTCTCTTGTTGATTCGCTAATTCAGATCAGTGGTCAAAAAACTGCTTTAGAAGCAAGGTTTATAGAAACAGGTAAAGTTTTAAAGATATATGAAAATCAATTAGAAAGTTTGCCCAATAAATTTTTGGAGTATTCAAGATTAATTAGAGAAAAAAGTATATCTGAAGAAACTTACGGATTAATGAAAAAGAAGTTTCAGGAGTCAAGAATATCAGAAGCATCTGAAATAGGAAAAATTAGAATTATAGATAATGCAATACCAAATAATATATCTACCTATCCACCTTCACTTTCACTTTTAGGAATTATTCTGATTTTATTAACAACTATTGGAGGTACAACTTATATCAATTTATCTAGTTTTTTAAATTCTTCGATAACAAAAATTGATTATATAGAAAATCTTGGTATATCCATTCTATCTGTAATACCAAGTTTTGATTTAGATAAAAAGCGACGAAAGAAAAAAATTAGCAATGAATATACTAGCCGACTTATTTTGAAAGATGATACCAAATCTCCTATATCTGAATCTTATAGAACATTAAGAACTTCATTAGAATTTTTAAAAAACGTAAATGAAACAAGAGCACGAAAAATAATTGTTTCAAGCTCAGGGCCGCAAGAAGGTAAATCAACAACCTCTGCTAATATCGCAATAGCTTTTGCTTCTCAAGGTAAAAAGACTATTATTATCGATTGTGATATGAGAAAACCAATTCTACATAAAGCTTTTGATGTTGATAAAGAAAAAGGAATAAGTAAGATGTTTATTGATAAAAATGAAACGTCTTTTACTAGCAATATACAAGCTACCCAAATCGAAAATTTAGATATACTTTGTTCAGGACCAACTCCTCCCAACCCTTCTGAACTTTTAAGCTCTACAAAATTTGAAAATGCTCTTAATGAAGCTTTTGAGCAATATGATGTTGTAATTGTTGACACACCGCCATTAATTGCTGTAACTGATGCTCTCTTATTAAGAAAACATTTTGATGAGCTTCTACTAATTGTACGCTTAAATAAAACCGAAAAAGGTGCATTAGATAGATCTATGAAAAACTTAGAAAATATCGGCTTTCCTCTGAAATATTGCGTTTTAAATGAAGTTTCAGGAAGTAACTATTACGGATCTTATTATTATAGTTATTATCATTATTATTACGGCAATAATAATGAAGAGAATTAATAATATTTTTCAAAAATATATATCTCCCTTAAAAACAAGCAAGTTTATTAAAAATACGTTATCACTTTTCTCCGGGTCATTTGTGAGTCAACTTATTTTTTTAGTATTTACACCATTAATAACAAGAATATTTAGTCCATCTGAAATGGGTGAGTATGCAGTATTCTTATCTCTTTCAACAATTATTACAATCTTTTCAACTTTAAGATTTGAGGATGCAATTTTATTAGCAAAGTCTAAGAGAGATTCTCAATCATTAGCTATAATATCATTAATATCATCGATTTTTGTTATTATACTGTTGTTTATAGTTATTTTTTTTTTAGAAGATAAAATAAGTCAAATTTTAAATATAAATTCCGAAATTTTATTCTTGATTTGTATTAGTGGATTTACGTTGTCTTTAAGAGAAACATTAATAAATCTACTAATGAAAAATAATGACTTTTCTAAAGTAGCAATCAATAAAGCTCAGAACGCTTTGGGAATAAATTCATTGCAATATTTTTCAAAATCAATTTTAGGCTTTTCTATGCTTTCTTTTAGTAAAGTTATAATTGATATAATTTCTTTAATCCCACTTTTTTTTACTTATTTTTCTAAAAGCTCAATTCAATTGAAGGATTTCTTGTATTTTAAATTAAAAAAAATAGCTAAAATTTATAGAAATTTCCCCCTTTATAATTTTCCTTCTGCATTGATAAATATTATATCTCAAAATCTACCATTACTTTTTATCTCAACTTTTTACTCTATTGAATTAGCGGGATTTTTTAGCCTTGCTACAAGAGTTCTAAGATTACCCGTGGAGTTAATATCCAATTCTGTTCGAAAAGTTTATTATAATGAAGCAAGCAACCTTCAAGAAAATAAATTAGAGATGTTTTCTCTTTATAAAAAAGTTACTGGCATTCTATTTATAATTTTCATTCCAATTTTTTTAATAATTTTCTTTGCGGGTGAGGAGATTTTTAGCATTATATTAGGAAATGAGTGGTCTAAATCTGGTCAGATTTCTAGACTATTAATACTTTGGTTTCTAATGCTTTTTATTAATGCCCCATCCATTGTATCATTTAATATTTTAGGAAAACAAAAAGTGCTGTTCTATTTTGAAATAATATCCCTTCTCACAAGATTTCTAGCCTTATATAGCGGTTATTACTTTTATAATTCATTTGAATATTCATTATTACTTTTTACAGGAGGAAGTGTTATAATTAATTTATTAATAATAATTTATATTTATAACCAATTAAGACAATGATTAGTGTACTTGGAGATGTTTACCTTGATAAAAAATATAATGTTAATATCGATTTAGATAAATTTATTTTTAATTTAGAATATCCTATTACAAAATCTATCACTCCCGTTAAAAACAAAATTGTCTTACACCAAGAAAATTCTTTTATCAAAGATACGTTCAAGAAAAATCCCACGGCTGTTTGTTTAAACAATAATCATATTTTTGATTATGGTCTTGACGGCGTTCAGCAAACAATTGAATTTTTAAATCAAAATAATATTTCCTACTTTGGTGTTGGTAATGAAAAAAATAACTATAATAATCCGTATTCAATAAATGATCAGAAAATTACATATGACTTTTATGGATATTGCTGTACATCCACCAACCCCTTCATAGGAAATGAAAAAATTTCCTTGAGCCTAATAGATGTTGATAGAATTAAAAGAGATATTGTATCATCGAAAAGTAAAGGCAATACAGTAACTATTATTCTTCATTGGGGTGATGAAGAAGTGAAATACCCAAAACCAAGTGATATTAGAATTGCAAGAAAGCTCATTGATTTTGGAGCTGATCTAGTACTTGGTCATCATGCTCACGTGATTCAATCTTATGAAATATACAAAGAAAAAAAAATTTTCTACGGCCTAGGAAACTTTATTTTTCCAGATTTGGATATTCCATCTCATTTCAATGGAAAAAATTTTGAAAAAAAATATATTAAACAACAATCAGATGAAAATAGAAAATCTATTGTTATTGATATCCCAAATAAAAACGAATTGAATGTAAGAAAAACATTTTTTAAAAAAGGTGTAATCGATTTATATGATTTTAAAATTAATAAATATCTTATTGAGTCAAATTTTTTATATGAAACATATAAATTTTTTTATTTCAGAGCTTTCATAATTAAGAAATTTATTAAATCCCCTAAAATTCCATCAATTGAACAAATACTAATTTTTGCTGGATTGAAAAAATGAAGGCTTTTTTATTAAAAAAATTGACAACAATTTTCAGGAGTATTAAAGAGAAAGATATTTTAGATATTTATAGATCTTTAATAAAAAAACAGGGAGATGATATAAGTGAAATTGAAAAATATCAACTTGATAAAATTAATAAATTGATAAAACATGCATATAAAAATACTTCTTATTACAGGAATGAATTTAATAAAAACGAATTTCTATTAAATAACGGTTTCAAAATAAATAGCCTTTCTGAATTGCAATATTTACCAATTATATCAAAAAAAATCCTTAATAGTAATAAAGCTCTACTTACGTCGAGTGATCATAAAAATAGAAATTCTTTTGAAAATTCTACTGGAGGTTCAACGGGCAAACCTGTTCATGTTATTCAAGACAAATTATATCAAGATAATAATCTAGCTAATCAAGTTCTTGGTAGATCATGGACTAATATAGAAATCTTTGATTTTGTTGTTAAACTATGGGGAGCTGAGAGAGATCTACTTATTGGAAGAAAACCTATTAAAGCAAAAATTGTAGACATTCTTCTCAATCAAAAGGCATTTAACTCATTTAAAATGTCTGAAAAAGATATTTATGATTTTGTCAATTTTTTAAATAAGAAAAAACCAAAACTAATACATGGTTACGTACAATCTTTACATGAAGTTGCTAACTTTATTAATAAGAAAAATCTTCATATTGAAAAACAGAACGCACTCTGGTTATCTGCTGGTACAGTTACTAAAAGTGATAGAAAACTAATTGAAAGCACCTTTAAATGTAAATCATATAGTAATTATGGCACTAGAGAAGCAGGAGCCATTGCAAGTCAGTGCAGTAAATCTGAGGGACTTCATGAATTTGGTCATAATGTTTATTTAGAAATAGTTGACAAAAATGGAAATTTATGTAAGCCAGGGGAAAGTGGTGAGATTTTGATTACACTTCTGCATAACTACTCAATGCCCCTAATTAGATATAATATTGAAGATATAGGTACATTGGAACCTTATGAAGAATGTATATGTGGAATAAATTATAGGAAACTAAGTGAAATAAAAGGAAGGAAAAGTGATATTTTTATAAATGCTAAAAAAGAAAACATAGATGGTGCATATTTTACACATATGATGAAGGATCTTGAAGGTTTTGATAAATATCAATTTATTCAAAATGATTATGAAGAAATTAAAGTAAACATAGTTAAAAATGAATTATTTAAAAATGAAATCTATCAAGAAATTGAACAAATAATATATACTGTAATGGGCAGTAATTGTAAAATAATCTTTAACGAAGTGGATGAAATAGAACCTACAAAAACTGGTAAATTTCTTTTTACAATATCTAAAATAAAAGAAAATGAAGATAATAAATAATCTACTAATACCTGCTTTAGTATTAAGTGGCTTGTCAATAGGAATCTTTGACAATATATATTTTTCCAACTACCTCTACTTATCTATATTATTTGTATCTTTTTTACTTATTTTTAAAAAACTTATAAAAGGCGATTTATCAATCAATTATAATTTTAGTATTATATCATTTATATTTTTTACGTTTTTATGTTTTTTATCAATTTTATGGTCAATTAATTATGATGCAAGCTTAGAAAGATCATTTACATTGGCTCAAATTTGTTTATATATAATAATTTTTTATAATTTACTTTATAACGAAAGTGACTTGATTGAGTATTTACTTTATGGTATTGTAGTAGTAACATTTTTCAATTTTTTTCTTCTTTTTAATAATTTAGGATTTTCTTACGAAGTATTATATTACAATTATCGCTTTCAAGGACTAACTGGTAACTCAAACATTCTTTCTATGCAAATGTTAGCTAGCATTTTATCTGCTATAATTTTAATTCATAAAAATAGAAGTCAGAGGAATATATTTTTTTGTCTTTTAAGCATTCCTTTATCAATACAAATAATACTTATGACAGGTTCAAAAAAAGGATTGTTTGGGGTTATTTTATATCTATCTTTGCTATTTTATTTATGGACTAAGTCTAACCTAAATCTTTCATTTATATTTCTAATATTTTGTTTATTTATTCTTGGCTTTGGTGCATCCTTTGTAAGTTTTTTAGATAATGTGGTTGACTTTAACACCGTATATTTAGCTTTAGAAAGAAGATTAACAGAATTTATTTTTATTGAAGATATCAGTACCGTTTCTAGAATTAATTATATAGTTGAAGGATTAACTTATATTTCTACACGACCTTTTTTTGGTCATGGTATTGATACCTTTAGTAGCATATTTTCTACCTATGCTCATAATAATTTTATTGAAGTAGCTTTTAGCGTTGGGATTATTGGACTAATTATATATTACAATTTTTACTTACAAATATTTTTGTCTCTATCTTCGCTATCAAATAATGTAAATAGAAATTTTATATTTTTTATGCTTTTAATAATGCTTGTTTTGGACTTAGCATATGTTTCTTATTATAACAAATTAAATTTTTTGATGTTAACTATAATAATGGCGTATGTTGGTTATCTGAATAATATTGAAAAAAATATAGCTAAATAATTCTTAAATGGAATTCAAAAGTAATGGGTAACGACAAAAATATGAAAGTTTTATGCTTCATCGATTCATTCGCTAGCGGCGGGGCACAAAAACAAATGGCACTGATTTCTGACGGATTGACGAAAAGAGGGTATTTATTAGAAACGTTACAATACCATCCTCTCTTTTTTTTTAAAACGAATTTGGTTAAAAAAAATAATATTGTTTCTCACAATAACTCATTTATAAGATATATTAAAATTATATTTTTTTTAATAAAATATAAGCCAACGGTTATCATCTCATTTCTACATGGACCGAATGTATTATCTTGTATATATAGGGCAATCTTTTTTTGGAGACCTACAAAACTAATTTTGGGCGAAAGAAATTATTTAATAGGCAGGGTTAAATTAAAAGAAGTAGTTAAAAGAATTCCTTATATTTTTTCGAGTTTTATTGTATGTAATTCGGAATCACAAAGAAAAAAAATATCCTTATTTTTTGGCAAAAAAACGTTGTTTATTCCAAACGGTACAGTTGATCCTAAGATTAAACTAAAAAAATTTAATCAAAAAAATAATGAAAATATAAAGCTAATAGTACCTGCGAGATTTATAGATCAAAAAAATCCTCTTAATTTATTGAAGGCATTGAAAAATACTTCAAATATCAATGTGCATTGGTATGGGGAAAGATTTAAAGACTATGATATTTATGGAGAATGTATAGATTACGTAGATCAAAACAATTTAAAAAATAAATTCAAATTATTTGATCCAGTTAGTAATATATATAAAGTTATGATAAAATATGATGCAGTTCTTTTGCCTTCTCTTTATGAAGGATGCCCAAATGCAATTATTGATGGTATGTTTTGTGGATTGCCTATTCTAGCTAGTAAAGTTTCTGATAATAGTATCTATCTTTCTCATCAATCAGAATTGTTGTTCAATCCAGAAGAACCAAATGAAATAGCCGATCGACTAACATACTTTTCACAATTAACATTGAGGGATAAGGCTAGTATAGGACAAAATAATTATAAGGCTGCCAAATCCTTTTTTGATTACCCTAAAATGTTAGATAAATACGAAAAACTTTTTAAAAATGATTAAACCAGTTCAAATCCAAAGGTTCTCACATAGGTTAAGATGGTTTCCTTTTCTTGCAAAATTAATTACGTATTTTATTAGAATTGTATTTGGTTGTTATTTGCCATATCAACTTAATTTAGGTAAAAAGTTTGTTGTAGGTTATGGTGGCATTGGAATAGTAATTCATGAAAGAGCAATTATTGGAGAAGATGTTCATCTTGATCAGAACGTAACTATTGGTGGAACAACGAAAAAGTATGAAGTGCCAAAAATTGGAAATCATGTTTATATTGGGGCTGGCGCTGTTGTATTAGGGCCCATAACCATTGGAGATAATGTTGTTATTGGAGCTAATTCAGTCGTTGTTAATAATATTCCAAGTAATTCACTAGTTGTTGGAGCTCCCGCCAAAATAATTAAGAAAGGAATAACGAAAGAACAGTATGTCTAATCCAAAATTATTAATAATTGGGTCAGTGCCTCATTATAATAAACCAGATACTTTTGGGGGGACAACTGTTTTAATGCAAAACCTTGTCGATTTCTTAAATTCAAACAAATCACATAAATTTAAATTTATTCAGGCCAATAAATTTATAAAAAGAGGATCTTACGTAACTAACTTTTTTTATGTATTATCAAACGTTATAATAAAACTCCCTCTTTATGATATATTAATGGTTAATGTATCGAGAAATGGAGCTTTTATTCTTGCACCAATACTATTTTTATATTCAAAACTCTTGAGGAAAAAATTTGTATTCAGAATGTTTGGTGGGGATTTAATAGAATTATTAAATACTCAAAATAAGATTTTAGTTAGATTTTTTAATTATACGGTAATGAAGTCAGATTTATTTCTTGTTGAAACGATTAAGATCAAAAGTATATTATCTACTGTAAATAAAAATTTAGCATGGTTTCCAAATTCAAGAAAACTAAAAACTAATACAGAAAGTAATTATGTTTATAATAAGAGATTTGTTTTTATATCTCACGTAAAAGAAGAAAAAGGAATTATAGAAATTATCAAGGCTTTTAACGATTTAGATAATAGCTATATGGTTGATATTTATGGTCCGAAGCAAGACAATGTTCTAGAAAAATATAATTTACCTAAAAATTTAAACTACCGAGGCATACTAAGTCCAAGTAGTGTTATAGATACTATTAAAAAATATGATGTGCTATTATTGCCTACTTACTGGGAAGGAGAAGGTTATCCAGGAATTATAATAGAAGCATTTTCTCAAGGTAAGCCTGTAATATCTACTCGTTGGAAATCAATTCCTGAAATTGTAAATGATAAGTTAGGTTTTTTAATTGAGCCTAAAAATCACATAGAATTAAAAAATGCTATTACTTGTTTTAATAGTAATAATTACGAAGATTATTCAAAAAATGCATTACTACAGTTTAATAAGTTTAACTCTGAAATCGTTAATAAAAATATACTTAAAGATATCTATAATTTAAAATAAATGTGCGGAATATTAGGAAGCGTTAGTCATAATAAATTTGATTACAATAATGGTATCAAATCAATGGAACATAGAGGTCCTGATTTTAGTGACAGTTTTAATTATAAAAATCTAACTCTAAGTCATTCAAGATTAAGTATTATTGATTTAGATTCTAAATCAAACCAACCATTTACCATCGGGAATCATACTATAGTCTTTAATGGAGAGATATATAATTATTTAGATTTAAAAGAGATTCTTATTTCAGATGGGCATGAATTAAAAACGAATGGAGATACAGAAGTTTTATTACTTTGGCTTATTCACAAGGGGATTGAATGTATAAATGAAGTAGAAGGCATGTTTGCTTTTTCTTGGTTTAACAAGAACAGTAAAGAAATAATTTTATGTAGAGATAGCTTAGGTATTAAACCTTTATATTTTTATCAAGATGATGAGAATTTGATTTTTGCATCGGAAATCAAATCAATTTTTGCTTTATACCCAAAATCAAAAAAAATTGATAAAACTCTTATAGCAGAATATTTATTAAATGGTTTCATTTATGAACCAGATACTGGTTTCGAGAAAATTAGAAAACTTAAACCAGGTTCTTATGAAAAATATGATTTAAAAGGTAATTTAATAACGAGAGATCAATATTGGGAATTATCTAAAGTTTCAGATGAAAGTGCTATTAAAAATTCAAAAAAAATTAAGGATAAAATAAAATCCTCTATTAACCAACATCTAATATCCGATGTTCCAGTTGGACTTTTTTTTAGTGGAGGAATCGATTCAAGTATTATTTTAACAGAAACTAGGTCTAAAATTGCACCTTTTACAATTAAATCATCGGAAAAGGATTATAAAGAAGCTGGAATGACTAGTGATTATAATTATGCTGTAAGTATTGCAGAACATCTGAATTTAAATATAAATAGTATTCAACTTACGCAAAAAGAAATAACTAATAATGATTTTTTAAAATTAATAGAAGAGGTAGCCATTGGAAATGAAGAATTAATGGCTGATTTTACTTTTCAAAGCTCTAAACTACTATCACAAAAAGTTCGAGATCAGGGATTCATTGTTATGTTAAGTGGTATGGGAGCTGATGAAATATTTGCTGGATATCCAAGATATCAGTTCGTTAAATATGATTATTTATTTAAGATGGCTTTACCTACCTTACCTCTTTTGAAAAGAGTGAAATATTTTTCAAAGAAAGTAGAAAGATTTAATAATTATTTTTTAGAAACTGATTTTATTTCTAGATACACCTCACTAATAGGTTATTTTTCTAGCAAAGAAGTTTCATTGCTACTTGGCTCAAATAGCGGGATCAATAAGTTTAAGTCAAAACTTAATTTAATATTAGAGCCTGTTAGAAATCTAAGTAATTTAAGAAAGGCTATGTTTTTAGACTTTTATGGTTTTTTAGCTCATAATTTTTCTGTTTCAGATAAGTCAAGTATGTTAGCAAGTATAGAAGTAAGATTACCCCTTGCAACTAAAAGATTATATGAAATCACTTGGGGATTAAAAGATAATTTTTTAGTTAGTTTATTTAGATTAAAAAAACCTCTAAGAAATTTTTTAATAAACCTAATTCCTAAAAAATTAATTGATCGAAAAAAAGCCGGATTTAATGCCCCTTTAGATTTAAGCATTAATAAGCTTGGAAAAGAATTAATTTTAGAGGTTTTTTTAACCAACAAATTATTTACCACTGTAGATAAAGTTGAAGTTGAATATATAGTTAATAGTCATTTTGAAGGAAAAGCTAACAACACCTATAAAATATATCAGCTGTTACATTTATCTTACTGGATAAAAAATTTCAATTGATTCAAATGAATTATTTAATAAAAAAAATAACATATTGGAATAGAATTTTTTCAACATATGTTTTACGAGGTAAAAATAATCTTTCTTTTTGGCACGGTGAACCTGCTATTAATAATGATGCAAATTTCTCTGAGCTAGATCAATACTTTATGGAATTCAAATATAAAGCAGATTACCAAGGTCCATTTGATTCGATTGGCATTCCACAACTTAACTATGAAGGAGACATTGGAATACAATACAATCCAATTGCGATTGCTCAGTGGTCACTCGGTAATTATAATTTGTGGAAAAAAAATAACAAAAAAACAAATTATAGTAAGTTTTTTGATGGAGCTGATTGGTTAGTAGATAATCTTAAGTTAAATCCGAAAAATCAATATGTTTGGAACCATTATTTCAATTGGGTTTATAAAGAAGAACTTATTAATCCTTGGTACTCTGGATTAGCTCAAGGTCAAGGGTTATCAGTACTTTGTAGAGCTTATCATATATCAAAAAATAAAAAATATTTAGAATGTTTGAATAAAGTTTATAATTCTTTTTTAATAGATGTTAAAGATGGAGGAGTAAGCTTTACAGACAATAACGAAGATATATGGATTGAAGAATATATTATGCAAAATAAACCTACTCATATTTTAAATGGTTTCATTTGGGGTTTATGGGGTATTTATGATTATTGGCTATTAACAAAAGATACTGATGCGAAAGACCTCTTTGATAAATATGCTGAAACTCTTAGAAAAAATATAAAAAAATATGATATAGGATATTGGTCATTATATGAATTATCCGATAATGCAATTTCAATGAGAGCTAGCACTTTTTATCATAAACTGCATATTGTGCAACTACATATCTTATTCAAAATGACTAATATCGATATTTTTCAAAAGATGGGAGATAAATGGTTATTATATTTAACAAATAGTTTTAATAAATATAGAGCTATATTTATGAAGATTATTTTTAAAATATTTTACTACTAGTGTGTAATGAAAATACTTTTCTTATCCGATAACTTTTCACCTGAAACCAATGCTCCAGCTAAAAGAACATTCGAACATTGCAAAGAATGGGTTAACTTAGGACATAAAATTACCGTTATCACATCTGTTCCAAATTTTCCAATAGGGAAAGTTTATAAAGGTTATAAAAATAAATTATATCAAACAGAAAAAATAAGTGGAATAACAGTAAAAAGGGTTTGGACTTTTATAGCAGAGAATAAAGGTTTCTTATTAAGAATAATAGATTATCTAAGCTTTATGTTCAGTTCAATGATTTGTGGATTATTTACTAAAAAAAATGATATGATAATTGCAACGAGTCCACAGTTTTTTACGTTATTATCTGGTTATTTTATATCTCTTTTTAGAAGAACACCCCTAATAATTGAAATAAGAGATATGTGGCCAGAATCAATAGTAGCTGTTGGAGCGATGAATGAAAAATCTTTTGTTATTAGGCTGTTAAAAAAAATTGCAAACTTCATTTATAAAAAATCAACTCTAATCATTTGTGTAACTAATTCATTCAAAGAAGAGTTAATTAATAAAGGTATTAATAAGAACAAAATTAAAGTAGTTCAAAATGGATTTGATTTATCAAAATTGCTTACACCAACAATATCTGTTGAAGAAGTAGAAAAAAAATATAGTATTAGAAAAGATGATTTAATTGTTTCATTTATCGGCACTATTGGAATGGCGCACGGACTTAATATTGTTTTAAAAGCTGCTAAAAATTTAAATGATGTTAAGTTTTTAATTATTGGTGAAGGAGCTGAAAAAAAAGAATTAATTAAGAAAGCAAATGAAGATAAAATAGATAATGTTATATTTATCGATAATATTTCATGGCAGGAAATTGTAAATATTAATCAACTTATAGATTTTCACTTAATCCACCTTAAAAAAGATCCTGAATTTACAAAGGTAATACCTTCTAAAATCTTTGAATCAATGGCGCTTAAAAAACCAATTATTATGGGAGTTGATGGAGAAGCTAAATCAATAGTAAATGAAGCTAAATGTTCAGTAAATATTAGACCAGAAAATGACGATGACCTAGTTAAAGCTATTAATTATTTAAATAATAACTTCGACAAGTCAAGAAAATTTGGAATTAACGGTTTTGATTTTCTTAAAAAGAACTTTTCGAGAAAAATATTAGCAAACAAAATGATAGAATATATTAAGACTGCAATATAAATTGATTTTATGAAAAAAATAATTACAGTTGTAGGAGCAAGGCCAAATTTTATGAAAGCAGCTCCTTTACTTCGTTTGCTTGAAGGTGAATCATCAATACAATCTACACTGGTTCATACTGGTCAGCACTATGATAAAAACATGTCTGATGTTTTTTTTGAGGATCTGGATATAAAGAAACCTGACTTTATGTTAAATGTTGGTTCAGGATCTCAAAGTTATCAAACAGGTCAAATAATGGAACTATTTGAAGAAGTATGTATTAAAATTAATCCCGATCTTATTATAGTTTTTGGTGACATAAATTCAACTTTGGCATGTAGCATAGTAGCAAAGAAAATGCAAATTCAATTAGCTCATATTGAAGCAGGATTAAGAAGTAATGATAGAAATATGCCAGAAGAAATAAATAGATTAGCAACGGATGCTATTTCAGATTATTTTTTTGTTACGGAAGACAGTGGTGAAAAAAACTTAATAATTGAAGGAAAAGATAAAGACAAGATTTTTCATGTTGGAAATCTAATGATTGATAGCTTGCATTATGGATTAAATAAGATAAAGAATAAAGAAAAAAATAATGAAAATTATGGGTTAATTACTTTACATAGACCTTCAAACGTGGATGATAGTTTAAAATTACAAGAAATTATTCATGACTTATCAATTATATCTAACGAGATAAAGCTTTACTTTTCAATCCATCCAAGAACTAAGCAGCAAATTGCTAAAAATAATATTAGTCTTGGAAAAAATATTATTATTTTGGATACATTATCTTATCTTGACTTTTTACATCTAATGAAAAACTGTAAAGTAATATTCACAGACAGTGGGGGCATTCAAGAGGAATCTACAGTTTTAATGAAACCATGTTATACTTTGCGCTATAATACTGAAAGGCCTATTACATTAACACAAGGCACTAATAAGCTAGTTAAACCTGAAAAAAATATGATTGTGAAATCATTCAATAAGAATAAATTTGAAATAAATGAAAATTATAGTTTACCTGTTGGATGGGATGGCAAATGTGCAAATAGAATTTTAAAAATTATTAATGAAAAAATATAAAATTTGTTTTCTATTAAAGAGATAGCCACCTATCATTTTTTAAAGTCCAATTAATTACTGATTCAAGCCGTTCATAAGCAGATTGAGGTTCCCATCCCATTTTTTTCATTTTTGATCCATCTAAAGCATATCTTAAGTCATGTCCTGGTCTTTGTGAGTGAAAATCAACCATTTCATAAATTAAATTTTTGCTTTGAGTTTTAGCAATGAATTCTGCTAATTGAAGATTATCAATTTCGTCTTTACCGACAATATTAAATTTTTGACATTTTGCACCGCTTTCATCAGGGCCAATAGATAAAATATCATAGTTAAAAAGGAATAGTAATGCTTCAGCAACATCCTCTGCATGAATGTAATGTCTAGAGCCTGCTACTGTTTTTTTAGCATTGGCATGAACAGTAACTTTTTCTGCATCTCTTACTTTTTTTATAACCATTGGTATATATTTTTCAGGATTTTGACGTTCTCCAAATACATTCATTGTATGTGTAATAAAAGCAGGTAACCCATAAGTATTTTCATAAGCTACAACTAGCTCTTCTCCACCTGCTTTTGATGCTGAATATGGATTTGTTGAATTATACCTATCATTTTCTTTATAATTAATTCCTTTAGGTGCAGGCCCAAAAATTTCATCTGTGCTGAAATAAGCAAACATTTCTAAAGTATCAATTTTTCTAGCGAAATCTAATATATGAGCTGTTCCTAAAACATTATCTTTTACAAATTCAAGTGGATGTGTTATTGACCGGTCAACGTGAGAGCCAGCCGCAAGGTGACTGATATAATCTATTTTGCCAATAGTCGCCGTAATTTCTGGATTTAATTCTGCTTTTAAGTCATGATAAACTACTTTAACTCTTTTTTGATCTTTTTTGGGAAATGATTTTACTACCTCACTTAACCTGTTCAAATTTCCGCTAAAGTCTAATCTATCTAAAGTAACTATTTCCCAATCTGTAGTAAGTAAAATTTTATTTACTACATGATGCGCAATAAATCCAGCTCCTCCAGTAATTAATATTCTTTTACTCATTTTTCTATTATTCCTAAATCATTTAAGTATTTAGGAATCCAATCTTCAATATTCATTTTAGGTGACCAACCTAATAATTCTTTAGCCTTTGAATTATCAGCAAGAGTTTCTTTTGGTTCAATTACAGGGTCTACATTGATTGTCTCTCCTCCAATCATTTGTGCTATTTCATTTACAGACTTATTATCTCCATTCCCTATATTTATTACCTCACCATTCCCAACTAACTTAGACTCTGAAGCAAGCATATTAGCTTTAACTACATCCTTAACATAAGTAAAATCTCTTTTTTGTTCACCGTCACCTCTAATGGTTAATGGTACATTATTTAATCTCATTCTTGCAAATGCAGCTACAACCAATGCATACGCCCCCTCCATTGATTGTCTTTCACCATAGACATTAAAATATCTCAAAGAAACTGTCTCAATATTATAAACTTTGCAAAACATTTTGCATGCAACTTCTCCATAATATTTTTGCATAGCGTATGGAGAAATAGGATCAATATTATCTTCTTCTACCATTGGCATTTTCACTGCATTGCCATATGCTGAAGATGAAGCGCTGTAGACAAATCTTCTAACATTTGCATCAACAGAACACTTTAGCATATTGATTGTACCAAGAGAATTATTTTTTTCAAATGTTACTGGATCATCAATTGACGGTTGTACTCTGGCCATGGCTGCAAGATGAAATACAGTATCAACATTCTTTAATGCAGATTTAATAATATCATTATTATCGGAATCTGAAATATCAACTTTAATTAACTGTGCTTTAGAATTAATATTCTCCTCAATACCAGAAGAAAAGTTATCAAGCACAACTACTTCATTATTCATAGATATGAGCTTATCTACTAAATTGCTTCCTATAAAACCGGCTCCGCCTGTTACTGCATATTTCATAATTCTCCTTTTTAATTAAGATAAAGTAATATAGTATAAAACACATAAAATAAATATTACATATATTAATTATATCAGTACTAATTTTGCAAAACATGGAAAAATATAAATCAATCTGGTTAACAGGTCAACCTGGAAGTGGAAAAACTACCCTAGCAAATCTCTTGGTGAAAGAGTTAAATGTTGATGAAGAAAAGTACTTTAATATTGATGGTGATGATTTAAGAGATTTATTTCAAAATAAAGATTATTCCAGAAAAGGTAGAGAAGCTAATATACGTTTAGGAATGAGTATAGCAGCATACTTAATTAATAAAAATAAAATTCCTATTATATCACTAGTATCACCCTACAGATTTTTAAGAGAAGAGTTTAAAGCTAAATATGAAGTGCTTGAGGTTTATGTAGTTACTTCAAAAATTAGAGGTAGAGAAAATTTCTTTGTTAAAAATTATGAAAAGCCAATTGATAATTTTATTACTATTGATACGACAGATCAAAATGAAAAGGAAAGTTTAAATGAAATACTCAATGTTTATCGGTAGGTGGCAACCTATTCATAAAGGCCATCTTTGGCTAATAAATCAAAGATTGAAAGAAGGTAAGAATATTTGGCTTGCTATTAGAGATGTTGAACCAGATAAAGATAATCCGTGGACAGCAAAAGAAATTGAAAAAATTATCCATGAAGGTGAACTTAAAGAATTAATAGCTGATGGAAGAGTTATAACATCTATAATTCCAGATATTGAATCAGTAAATTATGGCAGAGGGGTAGGATACGAAGTTATTGAACATATTCCTCCTAAAGAAATTGGTGAAATCTCTGCAACTTCAATACGCTCTCAAATGAGAAAAGAAGGTAAACTCTAAATTATTAAGTACAAATTTTGAATAAACTATTTTTTGATAGATTTCACAATTAATTCTATTTCATTATTTCTTAAGTACGGATGCATTGGCAAACTTACAATTGATTCAGAAAGTGACTCTGAAATAGGTAAATCTCCCTTGCGGTATCCTAAGTAGCTAAAAGCTTGCATTAAATGGATAGGATTCTTGTAGTAAATAACAGATGGAATATTATTTGATTTTAATCTTTCAATTAGGTCATTTCTTTTATGATTTGAACCTAATACTATTGAAAAAAGTGCATGCGCAGATTTATAGCCTTCTGGATGATATTGTGCATTATTTAAATATTTTCGATAATTGGCATCAATAATATTTCTCTTTTCAAGCTCCTCATCAAAAATGGTGAGTTTTTCTAAAATAACTGCTGCTTGAATACTATCAAATCTTCCGTTTAGGCCAATTCTTTCACTATTATAACGATCTGCTTTAGTTCCATGAACTCTAATAGCTTTACACTCCTCTGCTAAACTATCATCATTTGTAAAAATTGCTCCACCATCACCATAACATCCAAGAGGTTTAGCTGGATAAAATGATGTTGCAGCAATGTCCCCAAAAGTACCAACCTTCTTTTCTCTAATAGAACCTCCAAAACTTTGTGCTGCATCCTCGATGACTTTCAAGTTATATTTTTTAGCAATTTTATCAATCAGTCTATATCGTGCAGGCAATCCAAACAAATCAACAGGAATAATTGCTTTGGGCTTTAGCTTCCCCTCATTAATCACTTTATTTATTGCAGATTCTAATTTTTCGCAATCAATGTTATAAGTTGATTCATAGACATCAACAAAAATAGGTGTAGCTCCTAAAATTGAAATTACTTCTGCTGTTGCAACATATGTAAAAGGAGTAGTAAATACTGCATCTCCAGGGCCTATTCCCCATGCCATAAGTGGAATTAAAAGCGCATCTGTACCAGAGGAACAAGATATAGCGTGTTTTATCCCACAGTAATCTGCTAATTTTTCTTCTAGCTCAAATACTTCTGGTCCCATGATATAGGCACCATGATCTAAAATTTTGCTTATCCTCTTTTCAAGAGGTTTTCTAATGCGCTTTTGTTGTGTTTTTAAGTCTAAAAATTTCATAATTGGCTAATAAATTAATGAATTTATCTTCTGAATGATAAAAATTAATTAAAAATGATTTTTTAAAAAGATATTTGTCAGAGAATGATTGGAAATTTATAATGTTAAATTATCGTTTGTTTTTTTGATTTAAATAGTTGAACTTTGCCAAAGGATACTCGCGTGTATCCTAAGTTAATATATTAATATATGAA
>CERS01033301.1_pt1 | contig 27328 bp, 27 predicted proteins | sample 356251 | NCBI WGS metagenome assembly CERS01 (sample SAMEA2621020, study PRJEB7988) | marine metagenome | isolation source: saline water (ENVO:00002010), including
GTTATATTTACAATAATGGTATTACCCCCATTAATAGCTCTCCCGAACAATCTTTTGTACAGTGGAAAATTATTTAATGATCGTATCCAACCACTAAAAGACTTTGGGAACTATTTAAAGCTAAATGAAAAAACTATTATTATTCTTTCTGCAGATACTCAGGGATATCGAGGTGCGCTAATTCCTTTTTATTTTAATGCTAAGATAAGTTGCAGTGATCCTGGAGATAATTTACCAATTCTGTGTGCAAATGATGAGAATAAGAAAAACTATAGTAGCTATTTTGATGAAAATGGTATCACAGGAAAAGATGGTGGATTTGACTATGCTATTTTAACAATGAATAGCTACATAAATAATTGGAAAGAAAAATATCCATCCAATGAATATGTGGTAATAACTAATGACGATAAGAAATATATGTTAATATGTCGAAGTAAAATGTGTAAAAATTGATTTGTGTAATATCCAATAATCCGATGATTATAATTCACTAAGCGCCTATGAATAAACTCAGTATAGTAATACCGGCTTATAATGAAGAAGAAGGTATTGTTGAAACATTGAAACAGCTAATATCTTCGTTTCCAGATAGTGAAATCATTGTTGTTGATGATGGAAGCACTGACTCAACAGTCGAATATGTAACAAATTTTGAAACAGTTAACCTAATTAAGCATGAGTTTAATAGAGGTTATGGAAGTGCCATAAAAACTGGTATGCAATCAGCGACTAGAGATTATATTGCCTGGTTTGATGCTGATAATGAACATAATGCTGAAAACCTAAAAAATATGGTTGAAATACTAGAAAGTAAAAAACTTGTTGCTGTTTTAGGTCAACGAGATAGATCAATAAATAAAATACGTGGGTTTGGGAAATTTATAATTAGACTACTAGCTTGGTCATTAGATGTAAAAACAGGGGTTGATCTTAATTGTGGATTACGTGTTTTTAGACGAGAGATTATTTTACGTTATCTTTATTTGTTACCAGATAAATACAGCGCAAGCATGACATCTACAATAATAATGATCGAGAGAAAGTATCCTTTTATCTTTCATCCAATAACAATCAATCAGAGGCTTGGTGAAAGTAAAGTTGCGCTATCAGATGGTTTTGAAGCGCTGATACTAGTTTTGAGGGCAATAACTCTCTTTTCGCCAATTCGAGTCTTTCTGCGATTAAGTATCTTACTGTTAAGTGTCGGGATAGTTTATGGATTGATAAAAGCACTAATTACCGGACTTGGCTTTTCAGTGCTATCAGCAATTCTTATCATGGCGGGTTTGATTATTGGTGTGCTCGGTTTGATTGCAGATCAGATAAGTCAAATGAGACTTACAAACCTTGATATCGAGCATAGAAAAAAAAGGAAAGATTAACCTGAATTTGAAGCAGAAAGTATTTCTAAGTAAAGTTTAATATATTTCTCGACAATATTATCCCAAGAAAAACTCAAAACTCGTGATTGGGAACATGCTATATAATTATTTCTTATTTTATCAGACATAATCGTTTTCATTGCTTCAGATAAATTGATCTCGTCGTTAGTCTCAACCATTAGCCCATCCTTACCATTTCTTATAATATCTCTACAACCTTGAGCATTTGTTGTAATTATAGGTAATCCGGCGGCCATAGCCTCAATAAGCACAATACCGAATGTTTCTATTAATGACGGTAATACGAAACAGTCAGACATTTTATACATTTCTACTAAATCATTTGACGGGAATTCAAGATTATTAGATTGATTATTACTTTTAATCTTTACCTCCTCATGCAAAATAACATTTTCACTGATACCCAATTCATCGACATCGTGCTTAAGTAAAGAAACATTTTTCCCAACAAATAAGACTTTGAAATTATCATTGATATTTTTTTTTAATAATACTATTGATTTTAATAAAACATGAAAACCTTTCTTTGGATGATTCCTACTGACCGATAAAAAAAGAAAATCGCTGTTATTAATTCCATAATTAGATCTTAGGTTTTTTTTATCACCACCTTTAGAGAACCTATCTATATCAACTCCATTAGGAATATACTTTATTGATGATTCAGGTATTTTTATTTTTTTATATTCCGATATAACAGAATCACTAATTGCAATAAGATTCTTGGCTTTTGGTAGGTAGTCAGTAATTATACTATTCTTCTTTTTATTTAAACGCATACCATAATTAATTTCAGGAATAGATTGAATGTCTTCTCCAACACATCGAATGAGATATTTTACATTATTATTTTTAGCATAGTGCACCATAGCTACACCTAAAGGGTACCCTATAGTTACATGCCAAATATCTATATCAAAATATTTTTGAATAAATTTAAAATAATTGGTGTAAATAAAAAAACCTATATGTTTATTAATTTCTAGTAAAGATGATGCTCCTAGTGGAAGAGGAATAGTCTTATATGGCAATTTCCACTTTTTAATTTTCAACTGAATATAATGTGTAAAGGAAGTAATAATAATCGGATTATGCCCTCGACTTATTAATCTGAGTGCTATGTTATGCAAACCAACTTCGGCACCACCTTGAGCAGGAAGAAATGAGCCTATTGGCATTGCTACATTTAAACTTTTTTTCATAAAAATTTTCTAGTTAATATGTTTATGAATTATTTCTTTGAAATAAAGACAAAATTCCTCATAGCCATCTTTAGTCGAAATATAATGGCGGTACCTATTCTGACCATTTACTGCTATTTCGGCGTACTGATCATAATCAGTAAGAATATGATCTATTAGAGTTTCTAAATCGGATAAATCCCAGGCATGGGAGCTAATAGTATCCGTAGCAGTCGCATTATCATCTATATAAAAATTTGGATATGTTTCCATATGCGACATATTCGGTTTAACTAATACTGAGCCAGATAAAAATGTTTCAAAATCCTTTAATGTAATCTCACCAAAACCGAATGGTGAAACCACTATCTTTGAATTCCTGAGTTCTGTTAAATACTTTCGACGTGTAATTTTATTGGTTCTTAGTGAATTTGAGAGCATTTTTCTAATTTGCTTACGTTGGTAACATACTGTTTTTCTTGGATAATTTATCCCCATTCGGCATGAAACATCAATGTCTCTTATGTTTAAATTTTGATGGAAATATTTTGGATATCTTAAAAAATGCTCTAAAGGAAGATAACGATACAGTGAAGTTAAATATGGGCCTAAATATGAGTAATTAGCTAATCCAGAATTCCATGAAATATTTAGTTTATTAAGGTCGTCTTTATTTTCAATTTTTCTATTGATAGCCGGTGTTTCGTCATTAATATTAAATTTTTTATGGTAGTAATCAGTATATATCCTATTGCCATAATGATTATCTAAATAAAGATTTTTATCTTTTAATAACTGAGATTTATAATATGCTGTTACATATGGAAGAACTTGAGATTGAATCCACCCCGTACTATCAGATATATCAAAAAATAGGACAGCATTAATTTTATTTTTTAATTCTTCAATTCTTTTTAATATTTGATCGTCACCATATATATTCCATAATCTACTAAAATATCTACTATCTAGTATAAGCACATCACAATCATATATTCTCTCTGAAATATCCTGAAATATTGAATAAGATATACCTGAATCAATAAGCCTCCTTTTATTTACTATTATAGGAAACAAAAATGCACACGCATTAGGTGAAATAAACCCCTTTGTTAGGATATTAATTTTATACATTATTTTCGAATTCTAGAGGGACTGATTATTTTCTTTTGATATAGAAACTAATAATAAAAATTATAATTGAAACAAAAATTCCAATAAAAAAAGCAAAGATGATATGACGATATCTTAGTTCTGGCAGGTATCTGCTAATGAAAACTTTAATCTTATTATTTGACACACTATTTTTACTTACCGCTTTTTGTTTTAATAGGTAATCAGCTAAAATTACCGAGTCAGCCTGATTTGCATTAACACTGGCCATTTTTATCATATTATTATCAAAGGATGGTTCTTGTATAAATGAAATTAACCACGATCGAACTCTATCCTCTCCTTTATTACTTATTACATTAGAGCGTAGCTCTTCATACTTTTCTATATTATTTTCTGATTGATTTAGAAGTTTTATTTTTTCTTCATATTTATTTGAATTTAATCTTTCATACAGTCTTGCTGCCAAATTATTATCTAAATTAGGACCAAAACCACCGCCTTTGCCATTAATAATATGACAACCTCTACATCCATATTTACTTATTAAGGTTTTAGGATTAACTTCATTTATTAATTTATTTGGGTAATTATTATTTATATTGTAAGTTATTTTAAACACATAGCTTTTCCCTTCACTATTAGGGAGCATTGGAACAAAATATAAACCATCTGAGGAAAACTCAATTGATACCGGCAACTGGCTAGATTGTCCACGAAATTTTAATAGATGCTCTGGAGCTGAAGATAATTTATTTTCTGTAAAATCATAATCAAAAAATATAATACTTCTATCGCCATGATCGCCAGGACCAAAGCCGCCAGGTGTGCCAGATGATACGATGAAGAAGGCATCTTTAAACTTTTTAGGGAACGAGGACGCATTAGGATCGACCTTATCCAAATGAACTAATCCCACTGCTGGACTAAATAAATACAGTGCTTTTGCAGCTAGACTCCAATCAGATCCATCATATAGGTAATTTTCACCCTTGATAATCTCATTAAACTTATCAACTCCACCTCCATTTTCAGTTACAAATAGCCTATTACCAATAAACTTCATTCCGAAAACATTTCTTACTCCATAGGCCCAAATATAATCTCTTGCCTCCACCTTATTATCATCTCTATAAAATGGATTATCTTTTATTGGCTTAAAATCTAAGCTCATTCTAATTATTGATCCCAGCGTAGAGTCCAAGTTCTGACTTTCATTTTTTGCTCTACCAAAACCAACAGCGATATACAATTCATCATTATGGATAACACATGGCCCTATTTGATGACTTGTATCTGAAATCTCATCTTTAAAAAGATCAAGAAAATATGTGCTTGAATTTGGTTCGATGCCAATACGACCTGGCGTATTTTCATAGCGTATAATTCCGTTCCTGTGCACACCATTCTTATCAAGATATGCAAATGTTACGTACACATAGCCATGTTTTTGATCAACACAAAGTCCGGCTGCTCCAACAGGATCAAAACGATCTGGATTTTGTGGAAGGGGCAAAATATTTTCTGAATACGTATAGACTTTTCGCTCATTAGTTATAACTTTAAGAGCTCCTTTCAGTTCCAGAATAAAATATAATGGATCATTAGCTGCCTCCCCTGGCTTATCTAAAAATGCTATTTCGGATGGTAGATTATAGCCACCCGAATCAATAGCCATATCAAAATCATCAGCAAGCGCCCAATCATCTTGCCAAGTAATAATACTATTATGATCTAATCCATCATTCGCCAAACCAATCGCGGTATGTAATGTTAATATTAAATAAATCAGATATTTCATTATTTATTTTTTCTACAATAAAATGTCATAAAATTTCCATAAAATGCTGGTGAAATTTCATTGGTTTTGAATAATTTGTCTAGATTCTCTTTATTAAAATATCTGGTATTAAAATACGGATAATCCACATAATCAACTAGCAATGAATGATCTCTTAACATACGTTGCATAGAATCATCAGAAAAGAGGCTTATATGTGTTGAGTCATGCAATAATCGATAATTATTACCAAAAAGTCTAGCGCATCCTGAATCAAAATTTGGTGTTGCGATTATCATCGTTCCCCCATCTTTTAACATTCTTATAGCTTGTTTTAAGTTTTCAATAGGATTTTCCATATGTTCAATAACATGATGCATTACTATTAAATCAAAAAAATTACTATCATAATCAACATTTAAAAAATCATCATTTTTAATATTTGCGTACTTAGTTGCATATTCTGAGGCGTATTGTGAAATTTCAACTCCATGCTTCTCCCAAGCGTCATCTACTGCCGATAACAACCATCCTAATCCGCAACCAATATCTAAAATTTTACCTGGCTTAAGCTTGTTGATGTAATCCATCTCAGCTGAAATATCAGATATATATTGTTCTTTTTCATCAATACGATTCCTTTTATTCCCATCTGGATCAACACTTTCAAGCCAGTAATCGTCCTTCGAAAAATTATTATTTCTCTTTATTGGCGCATAGTAATCTTTGGAAATGTATAATTTTTTCATTTCAACACTGAGGTCAAAATATTTAGGTAAATCTATCATAATATGACGCCTTGCTTTTGGCACATACTAAAAAACTTGCTGTCTTTGTTTTTATAAAGTTCTTTAACTGTACCTGTTTCAAGAATAGCTCCATTTGATAATACATAAACTCTATCGCAGTCCATAATTGTTGACAGTCTATGAGCAATTATAAGCATTGTTTTTTTACCTTTCATATTAGAAATTTCATCCTTGATATAATTTTCTGTATCCGAATCTAATGCACTTGTTGCCTCGTCAAATATGAGTAATTGAGGATTTTTGTATAATTCTCTTGCTATAGCGATCCTTTGACGCTGACCTCCTGATACTTTGATACCTTTTTCGCCTAAAATTGTTTTCAAACCGTCATTCATATCATTTATAAAATCTTCACATCTGGCTGCATTAATAGCATTCCATATGGCTTCATCAGTTAAATTTTTAGGATCCTCACCACCCCAAAGACATACATTATTAGCGACGGTATCATCAAACATGAACGGCTCTTGTGTCACATACCCCACCAAACGACGTAAATCTGATAGTTTAAGAGAGGAGTAATCTGTATTACCTAAAACTATTTTACCTTTTGTTGGTTTCAATAGGCCTGTCAACAGATAAAACAAAGTTGTTTTACCCGCACCTGAATCTCCAACTATACCAATAGTTTCATACGGAGTAATTTTAATATTAATATTATTTAATATTTCTTTTTCATCATAACTAAAAAAAACATTTTCGAATTTTATTTCTTTTAAAATATTATCTTCATTCTGATTGCCATTTTTCTCTTTATTAAATGATAGTTCTTCGATAGTTTTTTCTACAGATAATACTCCGCCAACTGTTCTATTGAATTTTTGATGATCACCAGGTATGTTTAAAAATAATATAAGAAGCCTATATAACAAAAGTGATAAAATCATAATATTAGCGACATTCCCATCAATTATTACCACTTGATAATAAATAAATATAGCAAGTGCAAATACTGCTATCGGTTCCTTCAAGGATTCAATTAGTGAAGTATTGAAAATAATTTTCAATTCATTATCTGCTAAATCATCTATTTCAGAGGACAGCATTTTATTTGCATTTGAAAATGAATCGGTTGCTTTTAAGTATGTAAAACTTTGTATTGTTTGTATCAACAATCTAAATATTTTATTATTAAGTCGACTAACATTGATTGATAACTTCGCAGTATTATTTGAAACATTTCTTAATAATATAAAACTAATCGCACCTATCATAAAAAAAATAAGAGTTACTAATGGATTAATGATTAATGCTGCGGGTATATAAAGTAAGGCATGAATAATGCTTATTGATAATCTACAAAATGCTCTCATTGATGAGGAGAATCTATTAACCTCCTGATTTATTACATTAGTGAAGGTTCCCGAACTTTGTTCGGAATAGTACTTGTATGTCATCAAATTCAAAAGATTTGTAATTTTCTTCCTTAAGTTGCGCTTAACAGTGGTAATTATATGGCCCGAGAAATAAAGTTGGGACATAACAGCAAATCCTCTTATTATATAAATAACAACTAAAGTAATTAATAAGCTACTTATTGTTGCAGATACGCCAATAGCATTTAGTGCTGATAGAATAAACTCTGAAACTTTATCTTCGGGATTTTGATTAAAAGATAAATTTATAATCGGCAACAACATAGCAATGCTAATAATATTCAAAATACCAGTTATTGTTGTCATTGCGAGTAATGTTGGAAACCTCCACCTCGCATATCTATAGAAAATACCGGTATATTTAACCCAAATATTTTCTTCAAAATTACTAGTTATTGCTTTTATTATTGATTTCATTTTATATTTTAATACACAAAAAATAATTTTGATGAGACCTTTTATAATCCGGGATAATTATATTTTTTAAGATCTCTATTAATAAGTTTTGAAAGATTTTTATTTTCACTAGCATAAGCTTTTTCGATCAATTCAAGATTATCAAAGCTTCTATATCTTATGTTTATGTTAAATCTTTTATTCAATTGATTAGCTATGAATGCCGCTATCTCGACTAAAATATGATCTCCTGATGGACCTTTTATAATTGGTAATATTGCGTTCTTTCTATGACGGAGTCTTAATTTATTTAAAATTAGTGCTATGTCGATAACTAAATCGTTCCGCTGAGGATTCATTTTAGGTTGGCTTACAAGTGCATTTAGCTCACTTTTTGGTAAAGTAGATTCGGTATTTCCACTGATAAACTTTTCAAGATTTAATAATAAATCATATTTATCATGAACAAAGTCTTCAAATAAATATACGAATACATTGTCATTTCCAAATATTTTATAAAGTAACGATATAAACTTTGAATAATACCATTTAGATTCTACAATCTTTTCTAGATATTTTTTATACCTAAGGCGACCACCATTCATAACATATTGGCCGTAATGTGATGGGACAAGTGAACGTTGAGATCTTGGACTAATTATTATTTTTGGATCTGGAAATATTTCTTTTATTCTTTCTATAATACCCCTGATTTCCGATCCCATTAGTCCATCTTCTAGTTTTGTTCTAATAATAATAGGGCCATCATAATTAAAATAGTCAATTTGATCTAAAATATCTCTAGAATTAGAATCACGAACATTAATTTGATAGCAAGGATATTTTTTACATAAAAAATTATTCCACATCCACTTGCTACCGGTTTTGTGATATGCCAAATATATAATAATCTTTGCTTTTGATTTTTGAGTCATAATAACTAATTTATATAGGTTTCATAAAATTGAGTCATATCTTGATAATTATAATTTATCCCTTCTTCCAAAGATTCTAATAGTTTTTTTTCATCAACTCTAAACCGATTATTATCCAATAAACAATCAACAACCTTACACCTAGAAGCAAAATCATTTTTTGAATTTTTATCAAATTCGCGCAGTCCCAAATCAAAATAAATAATACCTGTTTTAGTAGCCATAGCATCAAACATTGCTGTGCCAAAAAAATCAAATAAGTAGCAAGATGCAGAAGACTCACTAAGATCGTCATCATTTATAACTTTATTTGCATATTTCTCATAAAACATAGCATCAGTAAGTATTCCTTTAGGATGCCTTTTTATAATTACATTATAGTTCATACTTTTTAATGTTGATAAAAGCCATGATTGCCATTCAATATATTGAAGGTCTGAACATCTTTCATTCATTGGGCGTATGAGTTTCTCGCCAATATAGGTAGCACAAAAATAGATAATGCTATTTTTATTTTTATTAGGTTTATCAGATTTATTAAAAATATTAATCGATCTTTGATTTATAGATGTTGTAAATTGAATATTATCGAATCCTAGATTTATTATCTTTTTTTCCTTTAATCTATTCTTTAAATTACTAGCCTCTTGCAGACTATGACAAAAGTATTTATCACAGTATGGAAACTCAACAACTGAAAAATTATAATCATTGAAGAATGCTCTATCGCCGCCATGTGCAAATCTCCAAACTGATTTAGACATTTTTTGATAATAAGAACCAACTAATCTACCTAGATACTTAGGCGTACCAGATATAAAAATATTTTGCATGTATTTTTCATCTAATAATGCTGGCAACATATCATAATCATGATTTGCTTTTTTCATATGATAATTGATTGATGATTTCAAAATATTATTAGCTTTCTCAGTATATTCTTTATTAAAATTAAATTCTAATAGGATATGTTTATATTTTTTTTCTAAAAGATCTATAATATCTTCAATATCTGATCCAATGTTTTTTATCTTCCCCCATTTTTGCTCATGTAGACGATAATCAAGTAGGTGTTTTTTATTTTCATTTACATATGATAGAAGTAATGGGTTTTTCATATAACCATCGATTATATTTTTTTTATTTATTGAAGCAGTAAATTTATTTATAGTATTTCTTATATTAATTTTTATTTTAGTGCTCATAGATAAATCTTTTCTAATCCAATAAGGATGAATGCGTTGGCTATTATTAAGGATATAATCCATATGGGGATAATGTTCTTTTTTATACAGCGGCATCATGTCATTACGCTCAAAATAATCGAGCTGCCTTAGAATTAAATATAACCTATTGAAATCAAATATAATTTCATTTAATTTACTTAGTAGGACAACACCAGGTTTAGAAGAAAAATTTATGTCTTTTATAACTTCAATTGCTTTATCATAAAAAATATTTTGTCCGATAGGATCGGAAGATAATATATTAAGATTATTGGATATCTCGTTTATATTTTTTTCATCGAGAAGTGAAATATCAAATAAGGTTTTTGTTTTCATTTAATTTTTTATTAATTTTATTAAAAATATAATTTGATATTTCAAATTGATCTCTATTATTGATATCAATTAATTCATATTCAATTGAAAGACTATTACAAAGATCTAGTATTGATTTTTGATAGTACTTTATATCTGATATTTTATATTCTTTATTACGAGAATAAATATTTTCAGGACTATCATTTAATATGAATGTAAAAAATGGCTTCTTAAGAAGAATACAGCTTACTTTAGTTAAAAAAATAGATATTCTATTTCTTTTATTTATTTTCAAATCAATATGTCTATCATAAATATAGCGGTCAAATATTAATATTGATTTTCTTTTAATATTTTCTCTAATGGCTTTGTTAATATTTTTTATATAAACTAATTCATCAAATACACTAATTATAATTAGTTTTATAATTTTAATAAGCTGATTTTTCTTTATATATTCTATTTCACTATTATTTATTTTATTATTTTTTAATTTAATATTTTTTTTATATTCTAAGTGATGAGTTGCATATATTTTTTTATTTTCTGTTTCAAACTTATTTTTTAATTCTGAAATTGTCGTTGTTTTACCTACGCCATGTGGCCCAAGAACTACAAAGAAAACAGATCTATTGTATGAAATATTAATAGCGATACTACTTTTTTTTAATATTACTAATTATCATCTAAATAAATAATTAGCTCTGATAATTTTTTTTATATTTGCGTATTTACGATTTATAAATCTTTTTGGAAAAAAAATCATATCATTTATGCTTCTTGATAAAGCATGATTATTAAAGCAAATAAGAAATAGTATTATCTTTTCAGCAAGGAAATGATGTAATTTTATTTTTTTAGGCATATTACTTTTTGAAAAATTATACTTAATCTCTTTAAATATCGGTGTAGATATTTTTTCAATAATTAGCAATTCATCTCTACTTAATAACTGTTTTCTAGCTCCAGATGGTAAAAGATGCCCTTCTCTTAGATCGTAATTGTAATATATGTTTTTATAAGTCTTTTTTATTTGCTCATTAGAGATATTAAAAATTGAATGTAATATCTCGCATTCTTTTATATCTTGATTAACTAATTTATTAAAAAATATAACTTTAACTCTATCTGGATATTTTTTTATAAGTCTAATTGATGTTTTTATACTTAATAACCAAGAGATAAATGAGTGATAAAATTTTCTTTTTCGAAGATTCTTATTCACAGGTTTGCCGCGCCAGAACATAATTTCTGCAATTACCTCACGAGGATCACGTATCATTATTACCATATTCAAATTATTTATGAATTGATTATATTTTTCATATTTAAATTCTGGATGAAGATCGAATGCAGCCCAATTTTCACAATTCATTACATTCGCATAAGTAGTAATAATCCAATCAATTAATTGTATTGAATTAGAAACACTCTTAGGTACTTTTTGAAATTTTTTTTTATTTTTTTCTGATTTGATTAAATCTAGTAATGATTTTCTTTCTTTTCTTTCTACATCTAAATATCTAGTTCTACTTATATATTCTTCACAAAGATATTGTTTATTTTTTACGAAATTTGGTGTGTATTCTTCATCATATACGTTTATTAGCAACTCTAAGGGAAAGCCAATAGTTTGATTATTTGATTCTTCTATAAGGTTAACAAGTGTCGTTTTTCCGCTTCTTCCCGAGCCACCGATAATCCAAGGTCCATTTAATTTAGTGCTTAACATCAAGAAAAAAATAATTAAAATTTAATTTAAGTAATTCCTCATTAAATTCTCACAAAATTCTAAATCCTCTGACTCATCAATTTGAAAACTTTTCCAAAATTCCATTATGTGCACCCCAATTCTACCCCCAAGCCGATTATTATATTTTTTTAACAAGTCTGTTTTAAATATATAAAAGGAGCCATTTTCAACAATCTGTAAAGGCTTTTCTTGTCTTCTTCCTCTTGCAGAATGATCATATGTGTAACTAAATAGTTCTTTATTTTCGTTATAACGCCATAAGTTAAAATCAGTAGCAATTGAGCCTGAAAATAGAGAATCATATTTTTCATTAAAATATTTCTCAATCGACTCATCAAAATCTCTTACCTCTCTTACAGGTGAGGTGCACTGTGGTGCTAACACAACACTAACATTATCATGGCTATTTTCTTCAATATAGTTGATTGCATGCAGCCATGCTGATTCAGATGTTGATGTATCATCAGAAAACTCGTCTGGTCTTAGAATAGTATTAGCGCCTAAAGATTGCGATAAATTTAAAATTTCTTCGCTGTCAGAGCTGACCCATACTGAACTTACATGTTTTGCGATAAGTGCCTGTTCGACGGTCCATTGAAGTAATGGTTTTCCACAAAAGTCAGTTAAATTTTTTCTGATAAGCCCCTTTGACCCGCCTCTAGCTAATATTATGCATTGTAATTTCTTCATAACTTACTTAACTACTTTTCTTAGTTTTTCTCGTGCTGGTTTTTCAGTATCAAGTAATTTCTTTTCTCCATTACCTAATATGCTAGGAGCTGATTTAACTGCCGTAACAAAATCCTTAAGTTTTTTTGTTTCTATTGACGCTGACTGATCTGAACCATACATGCTTCTATCTAATGTAATATGTCTCTCTAATGATGTAGCTCCTAACGCAACTGCAACTAAACATACAGTAACAAGGCAAGTTTCATGGCCAGAGTAACCAATATTAACTCCATACCTTTCTCTTAGCATTGGGATACAATTTAAATTAGCATCTTCAACTTTCATAGGATAAGTGCTATTACAATGCATTAACTCAAACTTGCAGCCACTAGTCTTAAATATCTCTACTACTTCATCTAGTTCATCCAAAGTAGACATACCGGTTGATATGTATGTTAATTTACCAATAGAAGAGACATCGCGCAGTAATGCTTTATTTCCTAGCATTGGTGAGGCTATTTTATGAAAAGATGGATTATAGGCTTCAATAAACTTTAGGCTTTCTGTGTCCCATGCGGAAGCTGACCATTGAATATTAATATCATTACAAAAATTATTTATTTGATCATATTCTTCTTTGGTAAATTCAAGACCTTCTTTTTGTTCCCTTTGAGTTGTACCCCAAGGACTTTCTCTTGGTGAATTTAGATCTTCTTCTGTATATACCAGATCTATAGTACGTTTTTGTAACTTTATCGCATCAAATCCAGCATCCTTAGAATCTTTAATCATCTGTTTAGCTAATTCGAAATCTCCATTATGGTTTATTCCAATTTCTGCAATAAGGAATGGTTGTGTCATTTTATTCGCTCCTAAATTAAATTATTACTCAAGTAATAAGTTCTTTTCTTTTAACATAACTTTTAAATCATTAGATATATTTTTTTCATATGTAGGTCTATCTTGATAAAAATTTCTATGATTTCTAGTGTGACTATTATCTATTCCAAAGGCTAAATATATTGCATATTTTGGGTAATCCTTTTTACCAAGATCACCACCTGCATGCATCAAACGTTGATCAAAAATTATACAGTCACCTGGCTTTGTTTTAATTGTTATTTTTTTTCTTGATAAAAACCAATGAGGTAAAAATTCATTTAAACCAAGTTTACGGAACTTAACCCTTATCTTGTTCCATATAGTATATTCAATCTGATTTAACCAACTTTCTCTTTTGTGTGAGGATGGTAATAACTCGAGCGAGGAACCACTATCTTTATAATCAGATAAATATATTGCTACTCTAACAATTTTGTATGGTTCAACTGATTCATCCCAATCTGGTTCTGTACCAAACTTTCGACAACAACTATCTCTGTGATATCTCCCCCCACCAAGATTAATATGTAAGTCAGAATGCTGAACATAACGTATATTATGTCCAATAAGACCCCGAATTGTACTTAATAGTTTTTCATTAAATATTATTGGCCAAAACTCACTTTTTTTAGTAACCCCATCTGCTAATGCATAAGTACGATATGATATATCTTCTGATTTAATATCTTCTTCAGGAAAATTAAATAATTTATTTATTTCATATCTAAATCTCTTAGCTTTGTCACATGAAAGTAATGAGGGTATTACATGGTAACCATCTCTAAAAAATGATTTTTTTTCAGCTTCTGTTATATTAATTAAACTATCTTTTTTATTAATCATTTAACTTTGAAAATATTGTTAAAAAATAAGAATAGATTCAATAATTTCACGTACTACTGCGTCTCCGCCTTTAGATTCTAATACATGACAGGATAAACTTTTAATTTCTGAATGTGCGTCTGCAACTGCAACAGGATAATTAACAATCTCCATAGCAGAAATATCATTGAGATCATTTCCAACAAACATAATTTTATTTAAACTAAATTTATATTCATCTACGAGTTTCTTTAGTGTTTCACCTTTATTATCAACACCATGAATTGCAGGTACACCAAGTTTTTCTGCTCTAAACTTCACAACTTCATTCTTTTCGGTTGATAAGATGAAAACTGGTAATTTATTTTCTCTTAAAATATCAAATCCAAGCCCATCTGCCCTATTACATTTGACAGCTTCTTTCCCATCCTGAAAAACATACACTTTATTATCGGTTAGAACCCCATCAAAATCGAAGATTATGGCATCTAAACTATTAATCTTTATTTTCATTTTTTATTAGAACTAAACTCTTTATTCTCATTTAAAATAATATTTGAGGCAATATCATTATAATAATTTGGTGTTTTATGATATTTTTTGAAATAACTAAAGTTTGGATGTAATGGATCGCGTCTAATAGATCTTTTGAAAGATATATAATCTATAGTATCTAATAAAAAACGAGGTAATTTAAAAATATTACTTTTTCTTCTATTTTTCAGAGTCCTAATAATTTCATTTGAACATCTACTAATTGCTGATCCCTGCATATTCCACCCATGAAATTCATCCAAGTGTTCATCTGCGTATTTATCTTTTTTAGGTCTCAAATTATTATTTGATATCAAATCACTTGCTTCATCAAAACTTTTTGGATTATAACTAACATTTTGTGATAAGGCAGCGTGAGGTGTAATACCCTTGATAATCTCAGATGTTTTCGTTAAATAATCTATATTTATCATTGGAATACCTAATATATATGATTCAAAAAAACTTGTTGAAGAAGGTGAAATTATAAATTTCTGTCTTGACGTCCAGTATGCTAAATCTAAGGTGTCATCAATTTCTACTCGGCCTTTAAAAGGTTCATGTTCATACATGAAATCATAACCTTCAGGAGCCTCAAGGGGATGAGGTCTTATGCTTATTGTGTAATTTGTCTCAGAAATAATACGATGGACAAGGTTGATAGTTGCAAAAAAATTTTCAACTTGCCAAAGTATTCCTTCTTTTTTATGGTAAAACTGCATTGAGAATATTGCTGGGACCCGATTATAGCGGTTAAGTGTATGATAACGTCCAATAATACCTATAGTTTTCCTGCTATTTTTTTGTAGTTCAGGATTAAATTTAATCAGATCGAGTCTAGGGTTGCCACATACTATTAGCTTCCTATGGTCCTCTTTTGGCATTAACTCATGAAAAAAACTTTCAGTTTTTTTACCCCATAACAGTATCTTATCTACGTTATTATATGCAGATAAGTTTTTTGAAAACATTTTTGCTTCACTAGCAGATTTTTTATTTCCACCCTCACCACTTAAGAGAATTATTTTAGAAGTTGGTGAGTGTTCCATACATCTGTTTATTTGACTAAAGCTATCAATGACAATAGCATCAGGGTTCCAGAATTTAATTAATCTTACAAAATTTCTACTCGAAGCTACGACTACATCGCAATCTTTAGTTTCTAATATTTTCGAAAGTATTATGGAAGCTGCTGCATCTCTACGTAATGTGAATGCACGTATTACAACTCTATATTTACTCATAGAATATCAAACTCATTAGCAATTATGTCAAATATTTTTTTATTTGAATCAGTAAAATAATTCATAAATTCTTTATCAACTGAACATCTATAAGAATTATCTAATAAGATTTTCAGCATAGGGGCAAGCATTTTAGTATCTTTTACTAATTTTATATTAGATATCTTTTTAAATATTGGGTTTGGATTAATATTATTACCAAACTGAATTGATAACACTGATTTTTCTAAAATAGCAGCTTCAATAAGAGACATCGATGCAAAACCTGCTATTAAATTAGCATTTAATATTAGATTATCTATATCTTGATCAGAAATTACTATATTAAAATTATTTTTATTAGAGATTAAATCTTTGTGCTTCTCCCAATTCAATTTCAATTCATTTGGGTGTGGCTTTATTATAATCTTATAATCTCTATCATTGGGTATATTCTTAAGCAAAATATCTAAAATATCATACTGGTCAAATCTAAAATCGCTAGTTAACCCTTGTTCCTTTATTGGTTCAGAAACATATAATATCTCACAAGTATTATTTTTTTCTTTTCTGCTATTTTTTTTTGATAATTCCATAATTGATTCTAAATGAGGTTGACCAGTCACTAATACTTTAGATTTACACCAACTCTCTTTCTCAACTTGATTTTTAGTACTAGAATCAATGACACCAAGTATTGTTGGCTGTGATAATATTTTAGTATTTTTTTTTATTAGCCTGTCTTTTATATTGATCCATGCATCAACAAGTGCAATTGAAGGTATATCAAGTTCACCAGCTCTTCTCCAGAAAAGCTTTTCAAAGTTTGAATATTTACTAGTCCCAGTTATGACAAGATTTGGATGAAAATCATTGAAAATCTTATCAACGATCTCTTTTTTTTCTGTAATATCAAAAGAATTCTTAGATTCCACATTACTTGCGGGTCCTGCCTTATAAAAACGTACATCATGTTGTTTATCAATTACTTTATAGAAGACCTGGAGTAATAAATTTGCACCACCTCTATCATGTGCCGCTAATAATATACGTGACATTATCTTTCTTTATTAAGAATTAATAATTTTTCCTTGTTTTCATATACTTTATTCCAAGCATCGACAATCATATTGATATTTTGATGTGATAAATTATATGAACAAATACCAAAACCTAGCTCTTCCTTAAAATACATTCTCTCTGCTACAGGACATAAATCATTGGTATTCTTATTTTCAAAAATTGGTAAATGATATAGAGGTTTAACATAACCCTGATTTACTGGGACACCTTCTGCACATAATGCTTCTGCAAATAACTTTCTATTAACACCTACTTTTTCACTATTAAACTTTACTGGCCAAGCATAGTACACATGCTTACACTGATTTCTGACTTTCGGTACAGTAATACCATCAATTCCTGATAACGCAGATGTTAATTCTTCGCACTGCTTAATAACTTTTTCGATAATATTTTCTGCTTTATTTAATTGGCAAATGGCTATCGCTGCACTTAGCTCTGTAAGTCTATAATTAAATCCAATTAAATTTTTAGCATTATTTAAATCTAGATGTTCAACTAAATTTTCTCCATGATTACGAATTAATTGCAGTTTTTCAGCTAAATTTGAATCGTCTGTTACACATATACCCCCTTCTCCAGATTGAATATGCTTATGCCGATTAAGACTGAAAATTCCAATATGTCCAATAGTTCCGCAGTACTTATTTTTTTCTATAGCTAGTGGTGCCTGAGAATTATCTTCAATTAATTTAATATTATTGGTTTCTGCAATAATTTTTAAATCATGTAGTGCTGCGGGATGACCAAATAAATTAACAGCAATAATTGCTTTTGTCTTACTTGTGATAGCATTTTTGACGCATTCAGGATCAAGACAAAATGTTTCTTCTTCAATATCAGCAAAAATTGGGACTGCTCCATAAACAACTGGAGCCATTGCAGTAGCTGACATCGTATAAGGGGGTACAATAACCTCATCTCCTGAAGAAATACCAATAGCACCCATTGCTGCATAAAGACCAGATGTTGCTGAATTAACACTTACTGCATATCTAGTGTTAAATTTCTCACACCAGTTATTTTCTAATTCACGAACATATTTACCGCCATTGAATTCTTCGCTTGGGGCCCCAACAAAACCAGAAAGTATTCCTGTATCAAGAACATCTTGCACAGCTTTTTTTTCATCTTTACCAATTGTATTAAACGGTAAGAAAGGTTTCTTTACTACCGGCTGACCTCCTAATATTGCTAATTTAGTCATATAGATTTAGATAGATTAATCAAATCATCGCATAATAATTGTGTATGAAATGCGTTCATAATACCGCTCTTCAAAATTCCCTGATTCTCTATTGAATCTACTAAGTTATCAAGAACAGGTATATATGGATTTTCTTGCGCTAGATCTTCTTGTGATTCAAGTTGTAACTTTTGATATCCAAGATAGATATTATCTGATAATCGTTTACGTCTTCTTATTACAAGCCCGGATTGCTCAATGCTAATTACACCTTCTTCTAAATATATGTGCAATTCAAAAATAGTGAAGTCTCTACTATCAGTACCTATTAAATTAACTGGTGTAGAGTCCTTTAAATACATAGCGGCATCAACTGTTGGATCATCTGGCATATAATCAATTCTTTTTGCTGTTACGACATTTATCCTGAGATCACCCAACAAATAACCGATGGTATCAATAAGATGACTACCATTATTTAGAACGCCTTTAGAATAGATTCCTACAACAGATCTAATTTTACCCCATTCTTCATTATCTAATTCATTTTTTATCTCATTTATTGATTTGTTCCATCTACGAAGGTATCCAACAGCAAATGGAATATTTTTTTCATTAATTTTATTAACTATAAATTTTGTATCCTCAATACTATCTGTAATTGGTTTCTCACAAAAAAAAGCTTTCACAGGAGTATCTAGAAATTGTTTTATAATTTCCGAATGACTGTTTGTAGGAGTTGAAATACTAATTATATCGCAACTAAGACCCGAACTTTTATATGATGCGATATCAGAAAAACCGTTCTTAATGGACCATTTTTTCATAAAAGCTTTTCTTTTATCTATGTCTGGCTCAATGCATGCATTTATTTGGAATTTTTTGTGCTCTCTATATGCCCATGCATGTGTTAATTTAATTTCTGTATCAGAATAATTTTCGAATCCTCCAGCAATCCTGCCAGCTCCTACTACAAGAACACTATATTTTTCTAAATTCAAAATTATCAGACTCTATGTTATTTTTTTATTACCAATATACAATACTTCTGCCATTTTCAAATCTTCCGGCTCATCTATATCTACGACCTTATGTCTAGGTAATACATATGGAAGGTATTTTTTATAAACTTTTATCGTATCGTTGATCAATTGCTGCGCATCTATAATAAAAAATGCGCCCGCATCATGATATGTTTTTGACAATTCTTGAGAATGCTTAGATAGCATCTCTGGAAATATTGGTTCAAGTAAATTCTTCTCTCCAATCTTAAAGCCTCTTTCAATAGGGGATGTAAAAGAGGCCACAGATAATACTGGATACTTTTTATCATGCTCTAAAAATAGTTTATATGCTGATTTAATATCATTTCCGTCAATTAGTGGTGCGGTTGACAGAATCATGCAAACATCACTAACATCTTCTCCCATACTTTGATATTTCTTAACAACCCATCGAAGTATATCGGTAATTGGTGCTGAATTTATTGCTAACAAAGGATCCCTTAAAAAATCCGTTTTGTAACCTAGTTCATTTACTAGTTTCTGATATTTTTTACTGTCTGTTGAAACATGTATCTTATCAAAAATACCAGATTCTGATGCTGTCTGCAGAGAATAAGTTATCAAAGGTTTTCCACAAAAATTAATAATATTCTTATCTTTAATCCGAGTACTACCGCTTCTTGCTGGAATTATTGCTAATTTCATTTATTTTGTAATAACCATCTAATTAATTTTTGAAGCTTGCTTTAATATATCTAAACTTTCATCGCCACAATTCATTAGTAAATCAATAATAGATAAATTACTTTCAAATCCATTATATTGCTGTGTATAGACCGGATGGTTAAATTGAAAATATTTTATGGGAATATTATTTTTTTCAAAAATATCTGTTTGATCTAGATATTCTTTTGACCCTGGTGGTGATATATACTCGGTAGCACCAAGCTCAGTGCAAATTGAGGCTAATAGATGACCCTTTTTGCCAGTTATTTTTAATTGACTTGATCTACATGTTTCTGTTTTTATACCAAGAAAATTATTAATTGTTAAAATTAATTGAATATTAAGATCACACAAATTTCCATTATTATTGAGTATTTTATGAAATATCTCATTTGAATATTCTTCGAAATATAAGGTTCTTTTGTAATTTTGTGTTATCGATTTTATATGTTTTTCAAAAAATTTTGATTCTTTATCAATTTTAATATCTTTAATCTTTTGCTCTCTTAGTCCTTTTGAAAGAACTGGTATGCTTAAAAAAAAGGAGCCCGATGATGATTTAATTTTATTTCTTTGTTGCCATGATCGTCTTTCAAATTGAACAGAATCTAAGAAAACAAAAAAATCTACGTAGTTGAAGAGACCAAAATACCCAGACCAGGGTAAATATGTCGGCTGCATAATAGCTACTCTCATATTTTTTCTACAGCGAGTCCAATTCCTTCAGAACCATAATTATTTCCATTGTAAAACATAAAATACTTTTCGTTATGTTTAACAATGGCTGCATATTCAATCATCTCGCTATCAAATCCAGAATGACTTACATCAATTCCAGACCCTTCATCATTTCTATCCCACTTTATACCATCATTTGATTCTGCATATCCAATTCTGTAATTATTACCTTTATAACTAAACCACATTTTCCAAATATTATTTTCAAAAATTACATATGGTCGTGCTAGTGCATTTTCAGCTTCATCTTTAAAATCAATACATACCTCCCCACTTCTTTCCCAATTTTTTCCATCTTTTGAAAAACCAGTTTTAATATTGTATCTTGGGAGATCTTTATTTATCCAAATATCACCAGATACATAATATATTCTAAATCCGTTTTTTACTTTGACTACCCAAGGAGCTGTATTCAAATATGGGTCTGTTTTATTTCTCTCCAGGATTGGAGCTTCTGACCATCTTGTAAAAGTCTCACCATCATCATTACTAATTGCTAACCCCCCAAAAAGATGCATTCTAACTGTAGAACCTGGATTCCAGCCAATGTAATACAATGCTAACTTATTTTTTTCGATATTAAATATGCAAGAAGGGGTAACGCCATTATCATCAAAGCAACCAAGTTTTCCAGGGCTTAATACGGGCTTTTTTGAGTATGAAATAACCTTACCATTTAAATTTAAATCTACCACCGCGTAACTGATATGAGAAACATTATTAGCATCCCTACCTGAAAAATATACTTTATATAAGCCCTCTTTCATGTGGTAAGGTGTCGGTACCATGCAATGTGACTGTGTCCATGGTAAGTTTTTCTCTGGTTTAATTATTAAACCAATTTTTTCCCAATTTATATTGTTTTTCAATTGCGTAAAATTTATTCAAAAATTATAAAAGTTCTATCAGTAACATATTTTGAAAGCTGTACTTTGTATTTTTTATCCTTAAATACTTCTTTGAAAGCAATCGTTTCACCGGGGTATTGATTGTTATTAAATTCATCTAACATAAGTACGCTTCCTGGTATTAGATGGGGCTTTATAGAATTAAAAGCTACTTTAGTTGGTTCATATAAAGCCATATCAAAGTAAGCTAATGAAATAATCACGCCTTCATTTTCCTTAAAATACTTTGGTGCAGTTTTTGAAACATCGCCCTTTATTAATTCGTGTTTTTTAATTGCCCCCAAAACATTATTTTTTTCATGATAATCTAATAATTCACTAAGATATTTTTCATAATTTTTTGATACATTATAACCACCAACTTTTATTGTCTCACTCTTCTTATCTTTTTTTGAGATTTTTGGATAACCAGTAAATGTATCAAAACCAATAATTCTTCTGCTCTGATTAAAAGGTTCATAAATTGCTCTTAAATTTTCAAACAGTATTAAATTTTGACCCCACCATGTACCAAATTCTACGATGACTCCAGGTTGATTTAGGATCAATTGGTATGCCTCATTAACAAAAAGAATTTTGGCAAGTGCTGAGCTGCGCATAAATAAACCAGGACAAATTAATAATTCTTCATCTGACATAGGACGGTCTTGAAAAAGCTTATATAATATTTCACGATTCTTTAATTGCTGATCAGTAGCTTTAGTTTCCATTTTATATCCTGTCTTTTTTTTAGAACCTTTCATTTAATTTCTCCAGTTTTAAATAACCAATTTTTACAATTTCACACTAACTTAATAGAGGCAAAACTGCTGTCCATCTTCCTTTATCTGAAAATACTAAATCTTCCTTTGGATCGCACGGAGCCACTCTATGTGCTAAGTCGTATCTAAATAATATTAAATCGCCAATATCTGTATAATCATCTAGTTTAATAACCTTCTTATTTTCCAATATAACCTCTGTTTGACCTTGTTGAAAGTCTCTGTCTTTTTTTGAAAGATTTAATATTAATCCATAGTTATTTGGAAATCTCTTATGTGAATGCCAATCAAAAAAACCGCCGCCAATTGGATAATGAAGAATTTGTGGTCGTCTTTTGATATTAGAATTAATGTGACGACCAAATTCTAAATATTTATCTTGAAATTCTGCCATCTTATTAAAAATAGGATTCGTTGTTTTTACTATAGATAGTTTATCATTAGGAAAAATACATAATGTTCTAAAAATCCTTTCAGTTTCGACTTTTGATGGAAGAACATCTATTCTCCAAAATGTTTCTTTATTTCTATTACCAATTTTTGGGGTATTTTTTTTTGTAAAAAGATGCGAAGATTTTCTTACATGATTACAAATATCTTCTTCAATAAAGTTTTTGACTATGATTACAGGCTCTTCATTACTGATATGTTGAGTAATTTCTGAGCTTTTTTTTGTAATAATAATCACTAAACACCAAATGTTTTTTTCTTAATTAATTTAGCAACTTTATCGTCGGATGAGTAAATATCGCTTTTTCTAGCTAATACAACTGAACCAGATGCAATATTAGAAGTAATATTTGCTCCCATGGAAATAAAAACATCATCTCCTATATCTGTAAAATCCTTTATTGTCGCATTGACTCCTAAAAAACATCTCTGACCTATATTGCAGTGACCCGAAATAACAAGATGTGATGAAATATAAGTGTGATCTCCAATTGTAGTACCATGCCCTATATGATTTCCAGACCAAATCATGACATTGTTACCAATTTCTACAGTTGGCTGAATTGTTTGGTTTTCAAGAATAAAACAGTTATCGCCTATTTTTAAATCAGGCCAAAAACATGACTTGGAACAAATATAGTTAACAAGAATATATCCAGCTTTTTTAGCTTGTTCATATTTTTTTTGACGTAATTGATTAAGCTTTGAATATGATAAAGCTACGTGCATTGCATATTCTGATGGAGAATAGTTTTTTAAAACATTACTAAATGGCAGTAAAGGCAATCCACAAAATTTTTCTGAATCAACAAAATCATCATCCACTGTAAAAGCTATAACTTTGTACTTACTATCATTCTCAAAATAATATTTTGCAAGAGCTGCGGTTTCTGACGAACCGAAAATAATAATTTTTTTTAATTTAGAATTAGACATATTGAAGTTACGATTATTAAATTTAGTATTACTTACGCCCTTGCTAGTATAGATTTTTTCATATCAGTATTTAAAATTAGAATTCAATATGATCCCAGCTTATCGGATTATCAGTGGCTATATTTACTTTCGCACAGGCGCCCTGTATAGCACCAATATATCTTGATCGTAAACCAAGTGCAGGCCTCTTAATACAAAGATTACCAGAAGTAAATTTTTCACCCTTTTTAATATTTTTTGCAGCATAGATGCCTTCCCTTCTTCCATATTGACGCTCTTCTGGTAATAATTCCTTACAAGTTTTTCCAATTGATGTGTAAACATCATGAATTGACGAAACAAATTGATTCAGCTCACTTGGTTCAAGCGCATAAAAATGATCTGGCCCCTCCGAATTTCGATCTAAAGTAAAATGTTTCTCAATAATACTGGCGCCTCTTGCTACTGCTGCAAGTGCAGTATTAATTCCTAATGTATGATCTGAGAAACCTGTTGGTACCTCATATAGTTTTTGTAGTAAATCTATTACTTTCAAATTTGCACACTCAGATGGCAATGGATACATTGCATAACATTGTAGTAATGCAACATTTTGATTGCCACCTTCACGAGATGTTCTTATCGCTTCTGTTATATCTACAATATCGCACATACCGGTGGAGATTATTATTGGTCTTTTTTTCGAGGCAATATATGATATTAATGATAAATTAGTTGCTTCAGATGAGGCTATCTTATGAGCACATACACCAACATCCTCAAGAGTATCAACTGCATTGTGATCAAACGCAGAGGCCATAAAGAGTATATTTCTTTCGATAGCATGTTTATTTAGTAGTCCTACCCAATCAGGATTTAATTCCACTGCTTTGACAGATTCATATTCTTTCGTTCCTTTAGGATATAAAGTTTCAGCTGAGAATAATTGAAATTTAACTGCATCAGCATTTGCTTCAGCAGCAACATCTATTAACTTATAGGCAGTTTCCAAAGATTGATTAAAATTCGAGCCTGCCTCTGCAATAACAAATGGCTTTGAATTATTACTTACAATATGATTTCCGATTTTAAAGTTATTAGACATAATTTTAAATCTGCATTACATTTCTTTATCAGAAAATAGAATTCTATTGCACTCTTCCATATCAACTGTACCTGTTGAAGGTAAACTGCCTAACTCAAGCATATTTTTTAGATAGCTCTCAATACCAAACTGAGCTGCAAAAATACAAGGTGTGCTGTATATTGAGATTGAAACACCTGCATCTATTAGCTCTCTAAATGTCCAATCAGGAGACTTTCCACCATGAAGCTGGTTTATCATAACGGGACAGCTAACCTTACTTGTCAATTTCTCCACATACTTGAGGCTATTAACTGCTTCAACCATTACTCCATCAGCACCGGCTTCAGAATATGCAATTGCACGCTCCAACCCTTCCTCAGGAGTATTGGCATCACTACGCGCAATGATAAAAATATCTTTTTTTACATCAAGAACCGCATTTAATTTGATTAAATACTCATCAATTGGTAGTAATACTTTTCCATCAAAGTGACCGCATTTTCTTGGTCTCTTCTGATCCTCTAGCATAACCGCTGAAACAGATGAATGATCCAATAGCTGAATCGTATTTGCAGCAACAGTCTCATCACCAAAACCATCATCTATATCTACAAGTAAAGGTATATTTGGTAACACATTTCTGATTCTACTAGAAATATCAACTGCATCACGCCAATTAAGAAAACCTATATCCGGTAACCCATATGAACTTGCAGAAAAACTATAGCCACTCAAAAAAACACCTTCAAAATATTTGGAGGCGATTAACGCCGAAAAGACATCGTAAACACCTATCAAAGGCAAAAATTTCTTTTCATCCAAATGCTGACTAAAACTTTTTAAGTTTTTCATATTAGCTTTCCTCAATCCATATTAATATTTATTAATTCATCTACTACTTTAGTGTTGCCATTAGCGTTAATCGCATTATTTCCAGCTTTAGACATTGCTGCTCTACGGCTCTTAAAAATAATTAAGTTTTTAATTTCTTGTGCTATTTTATCTGTGGAAATTTCATTCAAAATTCCTAAATGATTTGATGAATTAATATGATCAAATGAGGAATTGATATCTGCATGTTCCTTGTCTATAGATATTAGAATTGATGGAGTTCCAGTCGCTGCCAATAAGTACTTAGTCAATCCACTCGCAGATACAGTAAAATCAGACCAAGTCATTAGATCAGATAACGTTTTTGGTCTCTTTATTAAAATTATTTCATGTTTACTGTTTCTTATTAAAGACATAATTTCTTTTACATACTCTTGATCAAACTCAGGACCAATTACACATTTTAACACAAGGTGATTATCTTCAATAAAATTTGTAGCCTCTATTACCTTTATAGTTAACCCATTAGGATCGCTTCCACCGGCAGTTATCAATACTTTATTTGCGTTTTCATTATGAATTTCTCTAGATTTAATGTTAGGAATATCATCAGGATCAAAAATAAAATAGTTTTCTCCAAGTAAAATTCTTTTTGCTTTAGTTTTAAGAATGCTATCCTCGGCGCCAACGTAGGGAATCAATAAAATATCAATTGGCAAATCAAGAAAAGATGTTACACAAGAGTTTAAAAATCCATCTATTAATGAAACATACTTATAATTATCTTTAAGTTCTTTTATGTATAATTCAAAATTATTTAGATCATTAAGAGTTTTTGAATATGAAACATCTAAAATAAAATGAGCATTATTTTCAATTTTAAACTCAGAAATATATTTAAATTCATCTTTATAATTGACTTCAGATGGCATAATGAAGTAACTAATCCTTTCTGGAGATAGCAAAGAACTCACTTTATTGTTAAGACCTTTTACTATAAAAAGTACATCTAAATCTCTTTTTTTAATTTCTTTTGCAATTGCAATACACCTTTTTACATGTCCTATGCCTGTTTTATATCCAATATCTACACGAAATATGTATATCATATTTTAAAAATTAGTGAATAGTGTCTAATCCTCCTTTGAATCACCTAAACAATGCTCTGCAACTCGATCACGATTTAATTTTCCTCGATCTGTTTTTGGGATTT
>CERS01060766.1_pt1 | contig 26606 bp, 22 predicted proteins | sample 356251 | NCBI WGS metagenome assembly CERS01 (sample SAMEA2621020, study PRJEB7988) | marine metagenome | isolation source: saline water (ENVO:00002010), including
ATTATTTCGTTTCTTTTGGTTTAGCTATAATATCTAAGGTTTTGTCTTTGATTCCAACTTTAGCACTTCCTCCTTTATTTAGGGAACCAAATAATAGTTCATTAGATAAAGGTTGTTTAATTTCTTGTTCTACTAATCGTTTAATGGGTCTTGCTCCAAATTTTTTGTCATATCCTTTTTTTGCTAGGTAGCTTGTTACTTCTTTTGTATAGGTTAAGGTTACTTTTTTTTCTAAAAGTAATGCTTTGCATTCATCTAAACATTTTTTAGCAATATTTGTTATTGTTTCGGTTGATAGGGGATTGAAATTGACTATATTGGTTAATCTGTTACGAAATTCAGGGCTAAATTCTTTTTCGATTGATTTCATACTTTTATCTATATATGTTTCTTGTTTAAATCCAATGGGTGTTTGGCTACTTTCTCGAGCTCCTGTATTTGTCGTCATAATAATCATGATATGGCTAAAATTAACGTCTCTTCCAGAACTGTCAGTTAAGGTGGCATGGTCCATGATTTGTAATAAAATATTAATCAAATCTGGGTGTGCTTTTTCAATTTCATCTAATAATACGATTGCATGAGGGTGTTTATTAACGGCTTCTGTTAATTGGCCACCTTGATCATAACCGATATACCCAGGTGGTGATCCTATAAGTCGAGATACACTGTGTTTTTCCATATACTCACTCATATCAAATCGTAGAAATTCAACACCTAATTCTATCGCTAGTTGTTTCGATAATTCTGTTTTTCCAACGCCTGTGGGGCCTGCAAATAAAAAGGATCCAATTGTTTTATCTTTTTCATTGAGTCCTGAACGTTGTAAATGAATAGATTTGGTAATTTGTTCTACCGCATGATCTTGACCAAAAATTTTATTTTTTAAATTTTTCTCTAAATCTTGTAGGGATTCGGATTCGCTTTTCTTGATACTGATAGCAGGAATCCGTGCTATTTTAGCAACAATGGTTTCAATATGGGATCGTTCGATGGTTATGTCACTATTTGTTATTTTTAATGTTGCACCTGCTTCATCTAATAGATCAATGGCTTTATCTGGTAAAAAGCGATCTTTTAGATATTGATGACTTAATTGTACACAGGCTTTAATAGCATCTTTATTATATTTAATTAAATGAAATTCTTCATAATGTGATTTTAAGCCATTTAATATTTCAATGCTTTCTTCTATGCTGGGTTCTGGTATATTTACGGTTTCAAATTGTCTGGAAATAGCGGTTTCTTTTTGAATTGTTGATCGATATTCTTTGTTAGATGAAGCTCCGATACACCGGCATTTTTCGGATGAAAATAACGGTTTAAGAATACCTGCTGCGTCTGTACTATTCCCTGAGTGAGACCCTGAACTTAACATCATATGAATATCATCAATAAATAAAATAATATTGTCGTGTTTTGATAAGGATTCAATGATGGCTTCTAATCTGTCTTCAAATTCACCTCTAAATTTGGTTCCTGCAATTAATTTATTTAGTTGTAAGGTATAAATAGTAATGTTTTTAAGATGTTCAGGGCATTCTTCAGATTGAATATAAAGTGACAGACCTTCAATAATACTTGTTTTACCAACCCCTGTTTCGCCAATTAAGAGAGGATTGTTTTTTCGTCGTCTTGCTAATATATGTGATATTCGTTCTAGTTCATCTTCTCTTCCTATTAAGGGATCTAATTCATTGTTTTTTGCTTTTTCAGTTAAATTTAAGCAAAATTTATTTAGTAATGAATTTGATTTTTTTTCTTTTTTTTCAGCTGTATTTAATTTTGAATTAAAGGATCCATGTTTTTGATCGGTAACATAGCGTACTAATTTTAAGCGATCGATGCCTTGTTTTTGTAAAAAGTAAACGGCATGGGATTCTTCGATATCAAATAGTGCAATTAATACATGTGTTGATTCCATTTCATTTTGGTTTGATGATTGTGTTTGTTCAAATGCAATTTGCAGTGCTAGTTTTGTTCCTTCGGTTAATTGTGGTTCAGAATTATCTGGTAAACTTTCTACATTTGGGAGTTCATTTAAAAAATTAGTCACATCGGCTTTGATTGGGCTTATGTTTGATCCACATGATGTTAACATTGTTGTAATGTTATCATCATTTAAAAATGAAAATAGTAGGTGTTCTGGTGTTAAATATTCATGTTTTTTAACTTTTGCTAGTTGATAGGCTTTGTTAATGGCTGTTTGAAGTTGGTTACTGATATTATACATTATTCATCATCCTCATTGACTGGATTTAGTTTACATTGAAGAGGATGGCCCTCTTTTTCGGCAGCTTCCTTTACTTGTAAAATTTTGGTATTTGCTACATCAAAAGAAAATGTACCACAATGGCCTTGCCCTTCGGTATGAATGGTCATCATAATTTGATTGCTGTCATATTCAGGTAAGTGAAAAATAGTTTGTAATATTTTTGTTACAAAATCCATGGGGGTATAATCATCATTAAGCATAACAACATCATATAAAGATGGTTTTTTGCTAATTGTTTCGGGGGAGTCCTCTAGCGTTGTGTTTGGGGTAAAATGTGTTGATTGATCGTGTTCGGGTGTCATATGCTTATTTATATTTTAGGGTATAAATGTCATAGATTAAAGTTAAATTTTTTTTTATCTTCGTATTAGTTTTTTGTTAATTAGTTAGTATATACTTGAGTATATGATTTTTAATATTGTTATTTTGTTTTGTGTGACTTTTTATTGTTTTTTGGGGGATATTTATGCCAATAAGGCACCTTTAGCTGAGGTATCTCTTGATTCTGGAATGGTGATTCAACCTTATACTAATCGAGGTATTGGTTTATTTACATTACACAATCAAGATTTATTGAGTTCTTTATATTGGCGTTTTGATCAACGTATTTCGATGATTTATAAACCAGCTGGGGTTTTTGTTCGTGGGTTTTTAACAGGTTTACTTCAGAATCAATATCATTTGGGAGAGTTATATCGAATTGCTTATCATGAATTAGGTCATGGTACACGTGCTGAAGCATTTGGGTATCGTGTGATGTATTCAACATCAGAAACGGAACATGTTGATTCTTATTATGAATTGTTGTTTGATTTATTACAATATTCAACGGCTATTACAGGTGCATGGGCGCATTATTATGATGATTTAAACGTGCATGATTCTGTGGATGCAAGTGATGAAAGTTTAATTCTTTCAGCTGGAGGGGTTAATAATGAGATGTATTTAGCACAATTAATTGAAAATCGTTTTTATGATCGTCGTGTTACATCTGTTTATGACTTTTATCATTATTTGTCGGCCAAGTTAGCTGTTGATAATTATGTTTCTTATGAACAAGATGATCCTGATTTTATGGGAGATTTGTATCGTGTGAAACAGCGTTATAAAACTAAAGATATTGATATTACTTATCCAGAATTAAAACGTTATAACGGTTATGCTATTTTGTTATCATCTTCGTTTTGGGCTTTTTTGGATGGTTGGTCACGTTATGTTGTTAAGGGGATTGATTATATTGAATATTATGAAAAATTTGGGTTTCGGTTACCTGATATTAATTTCTTTTTAACATCTCATGGACCTTCTTATCATATTCAGTCAGGTTATCGCTTTGCTGATAATACAACAGTTCCATTTGCTGTAGAGTATGTTTTTATTGGTGATCAACAAATTGAATATACAATGGGGTTAAAACGGCGTTGGACGGATCATTGCTTGACTCAATCTGAAATTCGCTTGGGTGAATCTGTGGGGTTATCACAGTCTTTTCGGTATCTTTTATCGTCTAAACTAGATATGACGTTGGGGTTGGATTTACACCAATTTAAAAATTTGTATGGAGAACGTCATATTAAAACATTGGCTGATGGTAATCATGATCTTGATATTTGGTTTAATGTTCGTTTTGTTTTATAAGTATTGTTAGGGACTTGTTGCCCAGATAATGGCTTGTAATACGGTTTTATCAAAGAGTAAACCATCATGGTGATTGTTTGTATACACTCTGTAGCCAAAATGGGTTGTATTTAATGTTGGTATATCTATTTTATTTTCGATAGCTTCTTTCCATTCTCCAAAGGGAATAGAGGAAGAAATTTGGATATAGCTTGGGCCCCCAGAATCTGTTGATGTTGCTTTTATATGTTTTGGTGATGGATATTTTTTTAGGTTGATAGCACCTACGACACCCCATTGTTTGTAACCTGATTCTAATTGTTTTTTCCATGCTTTATTTAAAGAGGTGATAAACTTACTATTTTTATGTAGATCTCGCCAATGATTAATAATGGGTGGCGCAATAGGGACTCCTTTATGAGGGGTTCCTACTGTTAAAATTTTATGAACAGAGTTCCATGATTCTTTATCTAAGTTCATATAAGCTCTTGCGACTAATCCTCCCATGCTATGTGCGATAAGAATGACTTTATCTTGTTGGGTTTGTTGTTTGATTAAGGTTATCATTTCTTTTAATCGATTTGCGTAACGTGTTAGATTACCTATGAGTAGTTCTTTTACTAGGTTTGGTTCGTAATATCGGATATTCCAAATGTTACAGTGTTGATTACCTCGTTTATCAATCCAATTTTTATTTTCTTTTTGATAGGACATGGTGCAATAATTTGCTGAAGATACTAAGTTTACGGTTTGTTCCCAATCGGCTAATGTTGCGTTAATACCATGAATAAAGATAACGGGATAATTAATACTTTTATTACTATTAAAGTGTTGGTTCCAAAATTGATGCGATTGAACATTATGATTGTTATTTTTGTTTTGCTTAATCATATTATCGGCGGAAGCTTTTACTTGATTTGATAGAATCAAAATACAACCAATGATTATGCTAAGCTGTTTTGTCCAATTATATGTTGAGGCTGTATAACGTTTCATACAATACTATTAATTTTTTAGCTTACTTAATGTGTTACTGCGTTTGTTTCGATTCCTTTTTTAATTTTATTGATTAATCCTGTTAATACTTTTCCAGGACCAATTTCAATTAGGTCAGATTCTTGTTTATTTAAAATATAGGCGATGCTATCAACCCATTTTACAGAATGGGTAATTTGTTTGGCTAATAATGTTTTAATATCTGTTTGCGTATAAGGATTTGCCGTGACATTAGCTATTACAGGAATAGTAGGCTCTGAAAATATATAGGATTCTAAATATGTTTCAAAGGCTTTTTTAGAGGGTTCCATATATCGAGAATGAAAAGCACCACTGACGGCTAATGGAATATAACGTCTTACACCGGCTTCTTCAAAAATTTTTTGAGCTTTTTTGATATCGTTTTCTTGACCTGAAATTACGGTTTGATTGGGTTCATTAAAATTTGCAATATCAATGCCTGTTAAGTTATTAGAGGCTAATGTTTTAGCAATATTAGTAGCTGACATGCCAATAATTGCAGCCATGGCACCACCGCTTGCTTCTGACATTAGTTCACCACGTTTTTGTACTAGTTTAATTCCTGTTTCGAAATCAATGACTTTTGCAGCAAATAACGCATTATATTCACCTAAACTATGTCCTGCTAAGTATGCGGGGTGAGTAGGGTTTTCTTTTTGGTATGCTAAATAACTTAGTGCGGATACAACAAATAAGGCGGGTTGTGTGAATTGTGTTTGATTAAGTTGATTCTTAGGATCTGTTAGGCAAAGTTCTTGAATATCGTAACCTAATATTTCATTAGCTTGTTTTGTTTCATTTGAAAATTCATTAAATAAGGTTTCTCCCATTCCAACTTTTTGGGATCCTTGTCCTGGAAATACGTAACATGTCATGTCATAACCTCGTTTTATATGATAGTGGTACAAGTTTACAAAATATTTACTTTTTTAGCTATTAAAAATCAGTTTTGTTAATTATGAAGTGTGATATGGGTTGCAATGAGTTCATACTTTTTTATACTATATTTTAAATCAGCTGATTTAATTTCATAGATATTTATATTTCCTTTTACAGTAACATGTTTGCCTAAATTGTTTTCGATTGTTGTACTTATTACTTTATCTTTTGTTTTTAAATCAAGGTTGTAATGATGTTTTTGAACGTTTAGAGCATAATGGGTAAATGGTATATTTCCAACTAACTTTATAGTTCCCGTTAAGCTTATGGTTTGGTTATGTTTTAAGTGTTGTAGTTTTGTTGAATTACAGCTTACTAATAGGCTTAGTATTATTAAAAAGATGAACTTTATAATTGTTTTATTATGTTTCATGTTTTGTTTTATTAATTTTTATTCAGAGTTGTTTGCTGTTGGTATAATTCTAAAAAACTTTATGTTGTCGCCTGACTCTCCTGGAACAAAATCATTAATGCTTTCTTCGCTATATGAGGATCCTTGAACAAAGTATAATGATCCACCTGGCTCTATTACAGGGTTTGAAAATGTAGGACCCTCAAAGGTAGCGGGTAAATTGGTTTCATGAAATGTATCGTTTTTGTAACCATATTTATTGCTAGTATGTTTTACATGATTGGCTATTTTATAGGATATCAAGGCATCTTCAAAATTAGTAATTAAATTTGTATTGCTACTACTATTATAGTTTTTAATTTTGGTATCGATAACTTTATAATCAGAAACTGTTCCTGTTGTTGAATGTTCAATTAATTCTTTATAAAAATCTGAATCTTGGTTCATCTGTAGTCTGCAATATTCAAAAAATGAGTAAGAAACAGCATATGTATACCATGATGCTTGAGATGCTAATTGTTTGATTAAACCTTCTCCATTTCTAGGTGTTATTGATGATTCTATATTGTTTAAATCGGTTAAACTTCTTATTAGGATATCATTATCACCGGATAAGTAGGGCGTTAATCCTTCTGCTAATCCTTCTTCAATCCAGACATCGTAATTAGAAAAATTACTTGCCACTCTTAAACGGTTTGTAGCTCCTAAAAGATGTGTGTATTCATGTGCGATAACATGATGATAATCATTATTACTAATTTTATCTATGTTGATATATAACATTTCTTTTTCGTTAGAATTTTCTGCACCTGACATAGAGTTGCTATATAAATCTACATTCCAAAAAAAACCTGATAACCCTGCTTCCATGGTTAGTAATAGAATGACCACTTTATCATTATCATCGACATCTGTGATTTCTGAAAACTCCCCTAAATGTGTTGTTGCATTTGTTGACACGGTATTTTGAAAATAGGTTAGTAGTTGCTCTACTTTATTTTGAAAATCTATATTACTTTCTAAGTTCTCGGCTCCTGTCCACGCACTTGTTTCTATATAGACAACGGTTGCATCGTTGCTAGCTATTTTTGTTGCATTAATAGTTGTTTTTGTGACTTCATTCCAAAATGTATCTGTTTCAGGATCAGTGGATTTAGATAGTTGTGGTGTTAAGGCTAATGGAGCTTGGCTGGATGCTTTAATTACTGGAGACGTTATAGCGGGTTCTTGAATTGGAGGTGGGGTATTAGCTTGTATAAGAGGGCTTATAGCTTTTGCTGTTTTAAGAGGATTAGGGCCTGTACTTTCTGAGCCTGAGTAGTCTGTTGATGTATTAATGGCAATGATAGCTTTTGGGAAGTCACCTTCAATACTTATTTCGGTTAATTTTTCTGGATATAGGGTATAGTCAGTTTCTGTTTCTGTTTCAGATATAAATGCACATGAAACTAATGACACTATTAGTGTTATATGCAAGCAAAGTTTTATTATTTTATGTTTCATTTTTCTTATATTAATACTACTTATAGTATGTACCCAAAAATTGGATTCGTTAATCATTATTTTTGGTTAATATTATAGATTATGAATGGTTAATAGTGTTTGCTTTATGTTGTTTTTATTTCGAGTTGCATTAGTGAGTCACTACATGTACAGATTAATTGTCTATCTCCTTGTGCTTGATTGATACGAGAGACAGTTGGCCAGAATTTGTTTGTTTTTAAGCTTTTTGTGGGGAATGCTGCTTTTTCTCTACTGTAATGATGATTCCAATTATCCGCACAGATTTCTGCAAGTGTATGGGGGGCATTGATTAATACATTGTCTGTTTTATTCATTTCATTATTGATGATTTCTTGTATTTCGTTATAAATATGGATCATTGCATTACAAAATCGATTTATTTCAGTTAAAGATTCTGATTCTGTTGGTTCAATCATTAGGGTTCCGTTGACGGGCCATGATAGAGTAGGGGCATGAAATGAATAATCTATGAGTCGTTTTGCAATATCTTCTACTGTAATATTGGCTTCTTTTTTAAAGTGTCTGCAATCAATAATTAGTTCATGTGCTACATGGTTGTGTTTTCCTGTAAATAAAATAGGATAATAGGGTTCTAATTTACTTTTAATATAATTGGCTTTTAAAATGGCATTTTTACTAGCTAATGTTAGGCCTTCATTTCCCATTAAAGCGATATAAGTATAGGATATTAATAAAATGCTAGCAGAACTAAACGGTGCAGCTGCAACACTATGACAATGACTATCCGTTAATGAAAATGATGGCAAAAATTTAGTTAAATGTTTTTTAACGCATATAGGTCCCATTCCTGGTCCGCCACCACCATGAGGAATAGCAAACGTTTTATGTAAGTTTATATGACAGACATCAGCATTAATAATTCCGGGACTTGTTAAGCCTACTTGTGCGTTTAAGTTGGCACCATCTAAATAAACTTGGCCACCATGTTGATGAATTAAGTTACAAATGCTTTGTACATCTTCTTCAAAAACACCATGGGTTGATGGGTAGGTTAACATTAATAAGGCAATGTTATTAGAATACTGCTCACATTTTTTAGTTAAATCTTGTAAATCGATGTCTCCTTTTTCATTACATGTAATAGGGACAACATCTAAGCCTGCAATGACAGCGCTTGCTGGATTGGTTCCGTGTGCTGAGGTGGGAATTAAGGCAATGTGGCGATGGTGTTGATTTTGAGATTCGTGATATCGTTTAATAGCAAGGATACCTGCATATTCTCCTTGTGCTCCTGAGTTAGGTTGAAATGAGATGTCATCAAAATCGGTAATAGCACATAGCCATTCTCCTAATTGATTGATAATATCGGTATATCCTTGATAATTTTTTTGATGACTAAAGGGATGTATTTGTCCAATTTCTGGTAAACTTAAGGGCATCATTTCAATGGCTGCATTTAATTTCATGGTACAGGATCCTAGTGGGATCATGCCTGTTGTTAATGAATAATCTTTGTTTTCAAGTTGTTTCATATATCGCATCATGTCTGTTTCGCTATGGTAGGTGTTAAAAATAGGTTGTTTCATAAATGTTAATGGTCGGTTTGCTTCTTTTGTATTGATATGATCATCAAACTGGATTGATGTGTTGATGATGTTACTTATAATCTCACAGATGGTTTTACAATCGGTTGTGGTATGTGTTTCATCAAATGCTATTGAAATTGTTTGGTCATGATAATCGTTTATTTCAATGTTTTGATTTTGACAGGCTTCTTTTAATGCTTGTCTTATTTTTTTATCAGAACACTCAAAACAAACGGTATCAAAAAAATTATTTGACTTTAATTTTAAACCTAGTTTTTCTAAATGGTTATGGCATAACGATGCCAGATGATGAACGGTTGTAGCTATGGTTTGTAATTCTTTTGGACCATGGTACATGGCATACATGCCGGCCATAATGGCTAATAATGCTTGTGCTGTACAAATATTAGATGTCGCTTTTTCTTTTCTAATATGTTGTTCTCTTGTTTGTAAGGCCATTCTTAATGCTTTGTTATTAAATTTATCAATGCTTTCTCCAATAATTCTACCTGGTATTTGGCGGTTATAGGTTTCTGTTGTTGCAAAAAAGGCAGCATGAGGACCTCCAAAGCCTAACGGTACACCAAACCGTTGTGAGGAACCTACACAAATATCGATATAGGGTTCTGGGTTTTCAAAACATAAATATAATAAATCGGTACATAAAACGCTGGGGATTGTTTTGAGTTTTGCTTCTTCTATTAATTGTTTGTAATGGTTACATTCTCCAAATCTATTGGGTGATTGAAATAATATTCCAAATAAATTGTCGCTTAAAGATGTTGTTGTTGGTTCGATCATTTCAAGGGTGATGTTAAGATGACTTGCTCTTGTTTTTAATACGGCTAATGTTTGTGGAAATATATCTGTTGTCACTCCAAATATTGTTTTTTGTTCTTTGTTTCTTGGTTGTGATCGAAATAACATTAGCATTGCTTCAGCTGCAGCTGTGGCTTCATCTAACAACGATGCGTTGACAATGGGTAGTTGTGTTAATTCTGATACCATGGTTTGGAAATTTAGTAAGGCTTCTAATCGACCTTGTGAAATTTCAGCTTGATACGGTGTATACTGTGTGTACCAACCTGGGTTTTCAAATATATTTCTTTGTATAACGGGAGGGGTAATCGTGTTGTAATATCCTAATCCAATATGGGAGGTTGTTACTATATTCTTTTTTGCTATGGTTGAGATATGTTGAAAAAATTTATATTCAGATTCTATAGGTGTTATGGGAAGCGGTATTGTTTTTCTGATTGGACTTGGAATGGTTTGATCAATTAGTGTATCAAGTGAATCTATTCCGATACTTTGACACATTGTTTCAATATCCGTTTCAGTATCTGGAATATGCTTTTTGATAAATTTCGCTTTATTCATTGTCCTCTCCCTTTATTGTTTTGATAACACCATTACTGATAATAATAGAAATAGTGTGAGGCTGTTTTTTCTGAATAAATGTTGCATTAATGGTATTACCTATTTTGATAGAAATGGGTTCTATGTTAAAAATTGCTTTGCTTGCTTCATTAAATAATACATTGCATATTTTGGCATAGTTGTTTGGAAAATAGGTCATAATGGTTGTCGTTAAAGCTGATTCTGGTTTGCAGGATAAGCTAGATATGGTTTTGGATAGAATTAATGTTTCAATGTGTTTTATAGTAGGTGATGATTCTGTAGGCAGATAAATCCCGATGGATACTTCCTTAGGTAGTTTTGTATTTGTTAATAGGGTACATGTTTCTTCATCAATATACTCTAAAATTAAATGGCAATGTGTTGATAAAGGGGTTTTGTTTGCTTCTTGTAAAATAAATAAACATTCAGATAGTTGAACACTTGCTATATAGCAGTTTGGTGATGATTCTAGTGATTGATCATTAACTTGTTTAATGAGTTCATAGCTATCGATAATACGTATGTGAGGGCTTTCTTTTAATTGTGTATTCGGTTCTGTTTTTGAATTATTATTTTTAACAAAACAACCGATGTTAAAAACGTTATTGATAATTAGGTGATGGCATACGTTTATTTCTTCTATATCTTCATCATCAGGTAAATAACCTAAGGCTACTATTTTTTGATTTTTAATAGCAATATTTAGGATTTTGTCGGTATCGGATGTGGCTAAATCAGATGACAGTAGTTTGGCGTTTGTAACGGCTTGAATGTTAGTATTATTATTTGTTTTTTCTAAGTTCATAAGCTTATGATTTTATCATAGTATGGTTATATATGTGAATTTGTAGTTGTTTTTATATTTTTCTTAATAACGTGGAATTAATAAGGTCATACCTTTTAGTCGTTTTACAAAATTATAGGAATCATCAACGTTAGGAAGTTCTTCCCCTGGTTTTAAGGATGTAATGACTGCTTTTCCAATGATTTTTCGTTTTAGTTTGTCTTTGGTTCTTAGACCCCAAATATTATGAAAGATTAATGATTTATTTTCTTTTTCACCAATGTATAACATGATATGACCTGGAAACCATAATAATGTTAAGTAAGGGATACCATTTTCTATAATAAATTCTTCTTTTTGTTCTTCTTCCATTTGAGAAATATCAATAAAGACGCCTCCATGTTTTGCTTGTGCTTTTGAGTTTCGAGGTAACCAAATACTAAACGGTGCAAATAAATCTCTGATCATCGCTGAGCAATCGCGATTGTAATAGAGTTCTCCCCATCCATACGGTTGGTTGATTAAATTTTCACAAATTAAACCGATGTTTTTGTTGGTTAGCGCAAATGGTTTTCGTTTTGCTGAAGGTATTGGGATTCTTGCTTTATCGATATAAGCCCATCGAGTTGAGCTTGCTCTTGCTACAATGATTTCAAATGATTGTTTTGTTTTTTGTGTGATAGGAAATGTCATTCCAATGAAGCCTTGGTATAAATAGGTACCTGTTTTTGTTTTTATACCAAAATCATCTTTTGTGATGGCAATATATTTTTTTTGAGTTTTAAATGCTCTCATGAATTTTTTTCCAGTGTAGGCAATATCTCTAATGGGAACCCAGCCAAAAGCAAATGGGGTTTCTACTAAAACCCAGGCGTTATCAGCTGTAATATGGGTTATTAAGATAGGGGTATTTGCTGGTAACTTTGAATTTTGATTATTATCAAATGGATATCCATTTGAATTATCAGAAAATTCTTTAAAAATAGGTTTGTGTGTAGGTAATAACCTTAAATTTGTATTGGCAATGGTAATTCCTCTTTTTGTGTAATTGGGGTATTTGTTTAAATTAGCATTTTTTTTAAGTTTTTGTGTCCATGATTCTGAAATCTTTTTTTTGTTTTCACCTACCGTATCTTTATGCTGAAGTTTATTGAATTGTTTTTTGACAGTGTTTTTTGAAATACTTGCTTTTTTAGAATTCCATGGCGATAAAAACTTTTCACGATATTTTTTTTCTAGTGTTCTATGATACTCTTTAGGGATAATTAGTTTGTTTTGTTTACTTGCTGTTATATATTTTTTGTGATCTTGTTCAATGGTTAATAAGTCTTCAATGGTGACTTCATCTGTGAGATAGTCTTTGGATTTACATCCTGCTAAACTAAGACAAATAATAAGTATTAAAATAACGTTTTTTGAAAACATGTATCGTTATTATAGACCATGATATGCTTTTGTAATCAAATATTATTTTGAATTTTTTATCGTTGATATACCGTGCTTTTTTAAAAGTTTCGTTATTTAATTTTTTTTTTTGAATCGTCTTATTGATGTTTTAAGATAATAATTGTTAATTAGTATGGAATTGTTATAAACTTATTTTTTATGAGTAATCAGTTAAAATCTTTTTTTGTTGCAGCAACGCGGCAAAATGATGGGAAAACAATGACCTCTTTGGGGTTGTTTAATGCTATTTGTAAACGATTTAAATCGGTTGCTTATATGAAACCGGTTGGTCAACAATATTTGGTTGTTGATGATAAAAAAGTGGATAAAGATGCTGTTTTGTTTCAGCAAGTTTATGATTTAAAAGATGATTTTTCACATATGAGTCCTATTGCTGTTCCGAAAGGATTTACTCAGGGGTATATTGATCAACCTGATAATGAAAAGGCTAGAAAGGTTTTACAAGATTCTCACGCTAAGCTTGTTAAAGATAAAGATTTTTTAGTTGTTGAAGGAACTGGTCATGCAGGGGTTGGATCTGTTTTTGATTTATCGAATGCTGCAGTTGCAAAATTATTACGCTTAAAAGTAATTTTGGTGTCATTAGGAGGTATTGGTCGGTCTATTGATGAGTTAATGTTAAATAAAGCTGTTTTTGATTTACATGGTGTAGAGGTTTTGGGGGTTATTATTAATAAAATTCAGCAAGATAAATATGAAAAAATTAGTTCTTATGTGCGTAAAGGATTACAACGGCAAGGAATTGATGTTTTAGGATGTATTCCTTTTGTTCCCATGCTAACTAATCCTACGATAGAAACTATTTTTGAAAAATTAGATGGCGATGTTTTATCATCTAAAGTTGGCTTTAATAATCGTGTTGAAAAATGTTTGATAGGGGATATGGTACCTCATGATGCTTTGTCGCAATTGGAACCCAATACCTTGTTTATTGTTCCGGCTAATCGTGAAGGGTTGGTTATGGCTGCTTTATGTGGAAATCTGTTAGATTCAGAGGTTGATTATTATGTTTCTGGGATTGTGTTTACCTGTGGAAAAGTATTGCATGAGCGAATTTTAGAGTTAGTAAAACGTACACATATTCCTATGTTATTGGTTGAAGAAGATTCTTTTACAGTTGCTAATAAAATTACCCATATGTTAGTAAAGTTACGTTCTAATGAACCCGATAAAATAAAAACCGTTCAAAATTTAGTAGAAGAATATGTGGATGTTGATGGTATTTGTGAGCGTTTATAGTGATGAATAAATTACTTATGTTTTCATTAATAAAAAAAGATTTAGATTGTGTTAAACAAACATTGAAAGATGTGCTTTTATCACGTGAAAATAGTGATTCATCACCTGTTATTCGTCACCTTTTATCTTCTCAAGGGAAATTGCTTCGGCCAACACTTGTTTTTTTGTCTACCTATTTAGTGAAGCCTGATTTAGATAAGCAATCGCATCGTAAGTTGGTGTTATGTGCTACGGCTATAGAATTAATTCATATGGCTTCTTTAGTTCATGATGATGTGATTGATGATGCGGATCTTCGACGTGATTCTGAATCGGTGAAATCAAAGTTTGGTAATCCAGTAGCTGTTACTATTGGAGTTTATTTATATTCAGTTGCCTTACAATTAATTTCAGATGTTGGTTCGATTCGTATTTTAAATGAACTTAGTGTTACGGTTCAAAAAATGTGTGAAGGAGAGTTGTTACAATATTCTTACCGTGATAAACAAAGTTTTGATTTAGAATCGTATTATTCTGTTTTGGAATCAAAAACAGCTGTTTTATTTAAGATGGCTTGTTTAGTAGGGGCTTATTTATTTGATTTTAGCCAAGAACAACAGGATTCTTTAGCTTCTTATGCGATTGAGTTAGGTTACAGTTTTCAATTGTCAGATGATTACTTAGATATGTTTGGATCGAACAATGATTTGAAAAAATCAATTGGTCAAGATTTTATTCAAGGACAATTTACCTTGCCTATGATTTCTACTTTAGAAAAAGTATCAGAGACTGAAAAAGAACATATTATTCAAGGTTTTAGGAATAAAGATTTAGCTAGTTTTAACTTGTTACGTGATAAGGCTGTTACTTATTCTGTTCATGATGATTTAGCCAGTCTTATTAATCAAAAAATTGATCAATCTAAGCAATCGTTATCTTTATTTAAGGATAGTAATTATAAAAAATCTCTTTTTTTTATCGCTGATTATGTTTTAAGTCGTGTTAGGTCTGAAGAAGCTGCTATTTGATAGTGTTTTCTTTCTTTTCAATTTTTTTTTAATGTGATAAAGTTTTCCTACTTATGAAAATTCACGAATATCAAGCCAAAGAAATTTTAAAAGAAAATGGTGTTCCCATTCAAGATGGTTTTGTTGTTGAAAACGAAGCTGATATTGAATCTACGATTGATAAGGTTGCTAAAGAATTTAACTGTAGTCAGTTTGTTGTTAAAGCTCAAATTCATGCCGGTGGTAGAGGTCTTGGTGGTGGCGTTAAGTTTTGTCCAGATAAATCAAGCGCTATTGAAAAATCAAAAGAAATTTTGGGTATGACCCTAAAAACTCATCAAACAGGACCTGAAGGACAATTAGTTCGAAAAATTTATATTACTGAAGCACTTGATATTGAAAAAGAATATTATGTTGCTATTACTTTAGATCGTACTCAATCGAAGCATGTTATTATGGCTTCTTCTGAAGGTGGGGTTGATATTGAAGAAGTTGCTGCTAAAAATCCAGAAAAAATTATTAAGGTATGGGTAGATCCTAATCTTGGTTTTCAAGCTAATCAAGCTAGGCAGTTAGCATTTCGTTTAGGTTTTGAGGGTGATTCTTTTAAACAAGCTGTAAAGATATTTAAATCTTTATACAAGGCTTATGAAGTAACCGATGCATCTATCGCTGAAATTAATCCTCTTGTTTTAACTGAACAAGGAAATGTGATTGCTTTGGATGCTAAATTTAATTTTGATTCTAATGCTTTATACCGTCAAAAAGATGTTGCTGGTTTGCGTGATACTCATGAAGAGGATCCTACAGAAGTAGAGGCGGATGAGTTTAATTTAAATTATATTAAGCTTGATGGTAATGTGGGTTGTATGGTTAATGGCGCTGGTTTAGCGATGGCTACTATGGATATCATTAAATTAAAAGGTGGTGAACCTGCTAATTTTCTAGATGTTGGTGGTGGTGCTAACGTTGAAACTGTGAAAAATGGGTTTCGTATTATTTTGTCAGATAAAAATGTGAAAGCTGTATTAATTAATATTTTTGGCGGAATTGTGCGTTGTGATCGTGTTGCTAATGGAATTATTCAGGCTGTTAGTGAATTGGATTTGTCTGTTCCTGTTGTTGTTCGTTTAGCTGGTACGAATGCTGAAGAAGCGAAAGCATTATTAGAAAATTCTGGAGTTTCAATTATTCCTGCAGAGTCTCTTGAAGAAGCTGCAACAAAAGTGGTTGAAGTAGTAACTTAGATTTGGAGGATTAGTACATGTCTATTTTAGTTAACAAAGATTCAAAAATTATCGTTCAGGGGATTACCGGTTCTGAAGGTTCTTTTCATGCTGAACAATGTTTAGCGTACGGTAATAATGTTGTTGGTGGTGTTACTCCTGGAAAGGGTGGCCAAAAAGCTTTAGATGGTAAAGTTCCTGTTTTTAATACTTGTTTTGAAGCGCGTCAACAAGTTGCTGCTAATGTTTCTTTGATTTTTGTTCCTCCTGCATTTGCTGCGGATGCTATTCTAGAAGCGGCTGATGCTGGTATTGAATTGGTTGTCTGTATTACTGAAGGGATTCCTGTCGCTGATATGGCTAAGGTTTATACATATCTACAATCTACTAATACACGTTTAATTGGTCCAAATTGTCCTGGTTTATTAACACCTGATGAAGCTAAGGTTGGTATTATGCCTGGTTTTATTGCTAAAAAAGGTTCTGTAGGTGTTATTTCTAAATCTGGTACTCTAACTTATGAAGCGGTTCATCAATTGTGTCAGGTTGGATTGGGTCAAACTACTTGTGTTGGTATTGGTGGTGATCCTGTTATTGGTACTAAAATGGCTGACTTATTAGCTTTGTTTGAAAATGATCCTGAAACTGAAGCTATTGTTATGATCGGTGAAATTGGCGGGTCTATGGAAATTGAAGCTGCTCATTTTGTGAAAAATAATGTTACGAAACCGGTTATTGGTTTTATTGCAGGTCAAACAGCTCCTCCTGGTCGTCGTATGGGTCATGCTGGTGCTATCGTGTCTGGTGCTGATGAGTCAGCTGATGCTAAAAAAGCAATTATGGCTGAATGTGGTATTGTTGTTGTTGATTCTCCTGCTGATATCGGTGCTACAGTTAAAAAATCGTTAGCAAAAGTTACTGTTTGATATTTGTTGACTTTTCTTTTTTTTCATTAAACAATACTAATAGTATCAAAATATAAAAGGAGAGGGTTTTATGAAAAAAAGTTTGTCTTTGTTAGTGATTGCTTTGATGTTAGGAGGGTCTGTAACCGTTTTTGCCGGTGTTGCTGATATTTTTTCTTCCATTAATTATTCTGCAAATCTTGGTTTAGTGTCTGGATCTTCATCATGGGCTGAAGCGTCTGCTAGTAGCACTGATACGGATAGTAATAAATTAGGGTTTCATGCTGTAGCTCAAGGTACTTATGATATTAGTGATGCTTTTGCTGCTAATATAGGAATGGGGTATAAAGCTCTTAATTCTACTCAAACTGAAGGGTCTACCGATACGGTTCATAGTTCTAATTATCTCTATGTTCCTGCTACTGTAGCTTATAATGTTCCTTATGAGTGGGCTGGTTTAAGTTTTTCTGTTAATGCTGGCGGTTATGGAAGTTATTTGCTTTCTGCTGAATCAAAAGCAGGTAGTAATGATGCTATAGATGCTAAAGATTCTATCAGTGCTGGTGATGTAGGTGCTACTATCGGTGCTAGTATTACTGCAAATTCTCCTATCAATCAGTTACAAGCTATTACGTTTACTACTTCTTACGATTACGGTTTACGTGATATTGCTACTGATGTCAAAAATCAAAACTTTTCTTTTTCTTTATCAACTCAATTCTAACTTATTATTTTGTTTGATTTTAAAAAGCTCCCAAGTAATTGGGAGCTTTTTTTTGCTTTTATTTTTTATTTAAAGTAATTATTAGGCACGTCTAATATTATTGTGTATAATTAATCTTTAATTTTAGGAGTGTGTTATGCTTCGTTTTGTATCGTTATTTATTTTATCTATTATCTGTTTAACTCATTTAGGTTGTGACGGAAATTCAGCTAACAAAAAACTTTCTGTTATTAGTACTACTGGTATGATTCATGATATTGTCCTTAATATTGCGGGTGATATCGTTCAAGCAAAATCGTTAATGGGGCCTGGTATTGATCCTCACCTATACAGAGCTTCTGAAAGTGATGTTTTATCGTTAGCTAAGGCTGATATTATTTTTTATAATGGTTTACATTTAGAAGCTAAACTCGCTGACGTTTTAAAGGATATGTCGTCTCGTTCTACCGTTATCGCCGTAACAGATTCTATCAATAAAGATAAATTGCGTATGCCTAAAGAATTTGAAGGATATTATGATCCTCACGTTTGGTTTGATGTTCGTTTATGGTCTTTAGCTACTAATTTAGTAGAACAAACTCTCGTTCAACAAGACCCTAAAAATAAACAAGTTTATCAAGATAACGCTAATCGTTATCGTGAACAGTTAACTGCGTTAGATGCTTACCTTATTCAACAAACTAATTTGGTCTCTATTAATCAACGTGTCTTAGTTACTGCTCATGACGCTTTTGGCTATTTTGGTGAGGCTTATGGTTTTGAAGTTTATGGATTACAAGGTATTAGTACCCAATCTGAAGCGGCTATTTATGATGTCGATCAATTAGCTAACTTTGTCACTATGAGAAAAATTCCCGCTATTTTTGTCGAATCTTCTATCTCAAAACGTCAAATATTAGCAGTTCAAGCTGCCGTAAAAGCTAAAGGTTGGAACGTTTCTATCGGTGGTGAACTTTTTTCAGATGCTTTAGGTGATGCTAAGTCTTCTGCCGGTACTTATATCGGTATGCTAAAACATAACATCAATACTATCGTTAATGGTCTAAAGTAATTGTCATGAACGCTAAACTTATCGATGATGATTGTGCTGTTCTTGTTCAAGATTTAACCGTAGCTTACAGAGAAAAACCTGTTTTATGGGATATTGATCTGAAAATTCCTAAAGGTGTTCTTCTCGCTATTGTGGGGCCTAATGGTGCCGGAAAAACTACTCTGTTACGCTCTATCATGGGCCTTATTAAACCTGCTGCTGGGAATGTTTCTATTTTTGGTCAATCAATTCATCAACAAAAAAAATCTATCGGTTATATGCCTCAACGAGGTAGCGTTGATTGGGATTTTCCTACCGATGCTCTGGATGTCGTTATGATGGGACGGTACGGTCATTTAGGTTGGTTTAAACGTCCTTCCAAAACCGATAAAAAATTGGCTTTAGATGCTTTAGATCGCGTTGGAATGGCTGACTTTTCTCATCATCAACTTAATCAACTCTCTGGCGGTCAACAGCAACGTGTCTTTTTAGCTCGCGCTTTGGTTCAAGATGCTGATCTTTATTTCATGGATGAACCTTTTGTTGGTGTTGATGCTGTTACCGAAAAAACTATTATTGAATTACTTAAAGAGTTACGTAATCAAGCTAAAACGGTTGTTGTTGTTCATCATGATCTCCAAACATTATCTGATTACTTCGATTGGGTTTCCCTTCTTAATGTTAGACAAATCGCTTACGGTTCTGTTAAGGATGTTCTCACTCAAGAAAATCTGAAAACTACCTATGGCGGTCGTAGCGCTTTCTTAACAGCCAACCAATCCGCTCATAATCAATCATGATCGCTGAATTTTTTCAGTTTAATTATACACTTACTATTGTCATGGCTGGTGCTTTTATTCTCGGTATTAGTTCCGGATTATTAAGCTCTTTTGCCGTTTTAAGACAACAAAGTCTTCTCGGTGATGTTATCTCTCATGCCGCTTTTCCCGGTATTGCTATCGCTTTTCTTATCATGATGACGAAAGATCCTTTAGGTCTATTTTTCGGTGCCATGGTTTCCGGCTGGATTGGGACTCTCTTTGTTAATGCTATTGTTCGTTTTACCACTCTCAGCTACGATGCCGCTTTCGGTATTATCTTATCTGTTTTTTTTGGTCTTGGTATTGTCTTACTCAGTTATATTCAAAGAGTTCCCAGTTCCGAAAAAGCTGGTCTTAACTCTTTTTTGTTCGGTAGTGCTTCCACCATGCTTTATCAAGATGTTATTACTATGGCTCTATTTTCTTTAATTATCATCCTGTTTATCTTTCTTTTTTGGAAAGAATTTAAACTCTTATCTTTTGATCCTAATTTTATGAGCTCTTTAGGATTTCCTGTTTATAAACTTAATTTGTTATTAACTACTCTGCTCGTAATCAGTATTGTTATCGGTCTTCAAATGGTTGGGGTCGTTTTAATGAGTGCTATGGTTATTGCTCCTGCTGCCGCTGCCAGACAATGGACCAGTCATTTAGGTAGGATGGTGCTCTTATCAGGCTTTTTTGGACTCTTATCGGGTGTTATCGGTACTCTGTTTAGTAATTTTATCCCTCACATATCTACCGGTCCTATGATTGTTGTTATCGTTAGCTTTCTTGTTGTTGTCTCTTTACTATTTGCCCCTCATCGTGGTCTCATTTGGAACTGGATTCAAAATTATTATTATCGTTCTAATATTCGCGCTAATAGTATGCTTGTGAATATGCTTCTATTCTCTGAATCTCAAACTGATCCTTACCATTGTCACCAATTGTCCGCTTTAACTGCTATCGGAAGAGGGCCTGCTCTTCGTGCTATGAAAGAATTGCAACGTCAACAATATGTTCGTAACCCAGAAGCAGATCTCTGGGGTTTTACCAAACGTGGCTACCAAAAAGCTCAACACTTACAAGCTACTTTATTTAAGGATGATCATGGGTATTGAACAACTCTATATCATTATCTTAGCTTGTATTGTAGCCGCTTCTTGTAGTTTATGTGGGGTTTTTCTTATCTTAAGACGGCTCGCTCTTATTAGCGATGCTATTAGCCATTCTGTTTTACTAGGTATTGTTATTACCTTTTTTTTCGTTCATGATCTCAATTCTCCTATCCTTATTCTCGGTGCTACGCTTACTGGTGTTCTTATGGTCTACTTAACTGAACTTCTTATCTCTTCTAAACGACTCAAAAAAGATGCTTCTATTGGTCTTGTTTTTCCTCTCTTTTTTTCTATTTCTATCTTACTAATTAACCTTTTCGCTCATGATATCCATTTAGATCAAGATTCTGTTCTCCTAGGCGAAATCGCTTTTACCCCTTTTCGTCTTTTCTCCTTATGGGGACTTAATCTCGGGCCCGTTTCATTATGGGTTATGGGTGTTATCTTACTACTCAATATCGCTTTTGTTGCTGCTTTTTATAAAGAACTAAAATTGTCTACTTTTGATTCAGGATTAGCCACAATGTTAGGTTTTTTTCCAACTTTTATTCATTACGCGTTAATGTCTGTTGTTAGTATCACGGCTGTCGGTGCATTTGAATCTGTCGGTGCTATTCTTGTTGTCGCTCTTATGGTCGTTCCCCCTGCAACCGCGTACCTATTATCTCATCGTTTATCTCATATGATCGCTTTAAGTCTTCTGTTTGGAATTCTTGCCTCTTTACTAGGTTATCTCATGGCTTTTCTTCTCGATGTTTCTATCGCAGGTTCTATGGCTGTTATGACCGGTATATTATTCTTTCTCGCTTTTATTTTTTCTCCTTCTCAAGGTATCCTTATTAAATTTCTTCTTTACCATAAACAACGGCTCTTGTTTTCTGCCAATATGCTCTTAATTCAATTACTTGATCATGAAGGTACTCATACCGAACAAACTGAAAATACCGTTTCTAACCTAGTGATTCACATGCAATGGTCTTATAGCTTTGCTAATAAAGTTGTAACTTATGCCCTTCAACATGGTTTTGTGAATCGATCTAATGACTTTTTAACATTAACGTCTCTAGGCCGTGAAAAAGCTAGACATGTTAGTGTTATGGATTCTTAATTCTCTCTTAATGTACTAACGTCTTTAAAAATAGTAGATACTCTTCATGTGTCATTAAATCATCAAGTTCCTCTTTATTCTCAACTTGTATCTTGATGATCCACCCTTGCTTATAGGGATCACTATTAACAAGGTCTGGTTGGTCCGCTAATTTTTCATTACTATCAATAATAGTTCCTGATACGGGGGCATAAATTGATGATACCGTTTTAACAGATTCTATTGTACCAAATTCACTTTTTTGTGTTACTTTCATATCTTTTTGCGGTAACTCTACAAATACAATTTCTCCTAGTTCATCAATCGCATACTGAGAAACACCTATCGTTGCTATATCATTTTCTACATGTACCCACTCATGGTCTTCAGAATATTTTAATGTTTCTTCTTGCATTCCTTTCTCCTTATTTCTTTCTCTAGATATGTGCGTCAATTATACTGATTTGAATATACAGAATCAAGGTAAATAATGATATACTTTTTTCAATGTCTTTATTAATTGTTGACGGCTTTTCTTTAGCGTTTCGTGCTTTCTACGCATACCCCCCATCTCTGACCTTGTCTGACGGTCAACCTATTAACGCCGTATTCGGTTTTATGACTCTACTTCTACAATCTATCGATCAATTCTCTCCCTCTCATATTGTCGTTTGTTTTGATCGGCCTGAACCTACCTTTAGACATAAAACGTTTCCCGATTACAAAGCAAATCGCTCTCCCGCCCCTGATGAATTTAAGTCTCAAGTTCCTCTTCTCAAAGATGCCGTTCAAAAAGCCGGTATTTTCTTACTCGAAAAACCTGGTTTTGAAGCTGATGATCTTATGGGAAAATGCGCTCTTTTAGCTCAAAATAATAACCAACAAGTGTTTATCTATTCTTCTGATCAAGATACGTTTCAACTTGTCTCTGATCTTATCCATATTGTTTCCCCAAAAAAAGGTCAATCCTCTTTATTTACTTACGATAAAGATGCCGTTTTTGAAAAAATGGGGGTTTACCCTAATCAAGTCATAGACTTTAAAGCCCTTAAAGGTGATCCCTCTGATAATATTCCTGGCGTGAAAGGTATTGGCGATAAAACCGCTTCAAAATTGCTCGCTGAACATAAAACCCTCTCTTCTTTATATAATCATCTCGATGATATCTCTTCCAAAAGTGTTCGTGAAAAATTGATTAACCATAAAGATGATGCCCTTCTTTCCCAAGAATTAGCTACCATTTGTACCAACATTGATCTGGATTGTACTTTATCTGATTTTCAATGTTCTCTCGCTTGGGATTCCCTTCATACTCTTTTTACTACCTACCAATTTACCAATTTATTAAAAAAATATAATCATCATTTTAACCCTGACTCTCAACCTAATCCTTCTCTTGCTTCCTCTCAATCTAATCTCTCTTTTTCTTCCCATTCTATTACCTCTAAAAAAGAATTAGAAGATGCCCTTAGTCTCGTTACCGACTCTTTCGCTTTTGATGTCGAAACTACATCCTTATCTATTCATGATGCTGTTATTGTCGGAATCTCTTTTTGTTTTAATAACTCTGACGCTTATTATCTTCCTCTTTTATCGTCTACCATACCGTCGGCTACTTCTGATAATGTACCTCTATTTAATATCGAATCTACCCAAAATGATACCCTAAAAATTCCTCCTCTACTTAAAATCCTTCAACCTATTCTCGAAAATAATGCCATTAAAAAAATCGCTCATAACGGTAAATATGATTACCAAATTCTTAAACGTTACGGTATAACCATTCAAGGTCTCGATTTTGATACCATGTTAGCCGCTTTTCTTATCAATCCATCTCTACCCGTTGGCTTAAAACATCTCGCTAAATCATACTTTAATGTCGATATGATCGCTTACGAAGATCTTGTGTCCAAAGATCAGTCTTTTGCTGATATACCTATCAAGGATGCCACTAAATATGCTGCTGCTGACGCTTTCTACACATTTCAACTTAAACAAATTTTTGCTAAAGAGCTTCTCTCTCAAAAACTCGATACTTTATTCTACTCAATCGAATGTCCTCTACAAATTATTTTGGCCGAAATGGAATATCATGGTGTTTCTGTCGACTTAAATAAAATTCATTCCTTATCCGATTCCTTATCAAAAGAACAACAATCTAATAAAGATGTTATCTTTAAACTAGCTAACAAAACCTTTAATATTAATTCCACTAAACAATTGTCTGAAATCCTTTTCGATGACTTGAATTTGCCTGTCATTAAAAAAACTAAAACGGGTCGTTCCACCGATAACAGTGTTCTCGAATCCTTATCTGGTAAACACGATATCATTGAACGTCTCATTACTTACCGTACTAACGAAAAATTGCTCACTACTTATATCAACGCTTTACCTCACCTTATTCACCCTCGTACCGGTAAAATTCATACCACTTTTCATCAACATATTGTCATTACTGGTCGCTTGTCTTCCACCGCTCCTAACCTCCAAAATATTCCCATTCGTACCGAAAAAGGTGTCGCTATTCGTAGCGTCTTTATTCCTTCTCAACCTAATCATCTGCTCCTAAGTGTCGATTATTCCCAAATCGAATTGCGTCTTATGGCTCATTTTTCCCAAGATCAAAATATGATCGATGCCTTTAATCAAGGTCTTGATATCCATTCTGCCACGGCTGCTATTATGTTTGATTGTGACGTTAATGATGTGTCTCCCAACCAACGGTACCAAGCTAAAGCCGTTAATTTCGGTATCATTTACGGAATCTCTCCTTTTGGTTTATCTAAAAATATCAACTGCTCTGTATCTGATGCTAAACTCATGATCGATAATTACTTCTTACAATTTCCCAACATTCAAGTCTTTATCAATCAAACAGTCGCTGATGCTCGGAAAAATGAATTTGTTACAACCGCTTTCGGTCGCGTTCGGCCTCTTCCTAACATCAATTCTCAAAATCGTTCTCAACGTCAATTCGAAGAACGTGCTGCTGTAAATACATTTCTTCAAGGTACCGCTGCAGAAATCCTGAAAATGGCTATGATTCGTATCGATTCCCAATTACGCTCTTTATCTCTTCCCGCTAACATGATTATTCAAGTTCACGATGAATTGGTTTTTGATGTTTCCCAATCTCATAAAGATGATTTAGCTCATCTCGTTACCTCAGAAATGGAATCTGTAGTCGATTATCGTATTCCCCTAACCGTTGATTTGAGTTTTGGTGAAAATTGGAAATTGAAATAACTTTTTTATATGGTATAACTTAACTAATGATTGATTTTTTTATCATATTTTTTGTTTGGTCTTAAAAAAAAAATATTATTCATAAAATTTTATGAAAATGTGATTGACGCGAACAATAATTATGATAAAATCTTCTCATCCAAAAAAAAAATGAAATTTTTTCTTATTCTTTTACGATAACAAGATAAGGGATCAAAAAAAGAATAATTAAAAAGGAGACTTTATGTCATATACATCAGGAAATAATTTGGAAACTACGGATTCTGATTTAAATAATATTGATGCTAATAAGTTTGTAGAAACTGTTTCTGATGGTGTTGATGAAAATGTTAAAGAAAATTTTGATAATGATAACCAAAATAATCAAAATGCTGATGCTAATTTTGCTCCGCCCCCTCAACCTGAAGAAGTTGATAAGTCCGTTTATATCGATGATTCCGTAAAAATGTATCTCCGTGAAATCGGTACTGTAAAACTTTTGTCCGCTGAAGAAGAAATTGTTCTCGCTAAACGTATGGAAGACGGTGACGATAAAGCTAAACAAAAAATGATTAATGCTAACCTTCGTCTTGTTGTTTCTATCGCTAAAAAATATATCGGTCAAGGTCTTCTATTTCTTGACTTAATTCAAGAAGGTAACGCTGGTCTTATTCGTGCCGCTGAAAAATTCGATTACCGTAAAGGTTTTAAGTTCTCTACTTACGCCACTTGGTGGATTAAACAAGGTGTTACTCGTGCTATCGCCGATCAGTCTCGTACCATCCGTGTCCCTGTTCACATGGTTGAAACTATCTATAAATATAAAAAAACCTCTCGTATGCTTATGCAAAAATTGGGTAGACAACCTACTGAAGAAGAAGTTTCCGCTGAAACCGAAATCCCCCTAGAAAATATTGTCGCTATCCGTAAATACGCCCAATTACCTATCTCTCTCGAAACACCTATCGGTCAAGAAGAAGGGTCCGAACTCGGTAACTTTGTCGAAGATAAAAATAGCGTTACCCCTGAAAAACGGACCGAAAAAAATATGCTTCGTGAAAGTATTCTTCGTTCTATGGACGGTCTTAACGAACGTGAACAAATGATTCTTAAACTCCGTTTTGGTATCGATGACGGTCGTCAACGTACCTTAGAAGAAGTCGGTAAGGTTTACGGTGTTACGCGTGAACGTATCCGTCAAATCGAAGAAAAGGCTTTGCAGAAGATGCGGAAGAGTAAAAAACTTTCCCTAATCCATTCCCAATAGAACCATCGTAAAATAACGCTATGCGGCCATATTTTGGGGTTTAACTCCACACCCTTCGCTGACGCTTCGG
>CERS01174238.1_pt1 | contig 26256 bp, 36 predicted proteins | sample 356251 | NCBI WGS metagenome assembly CERS01 (sample SAMEA2621020, study PRJEB7988) | marine metagenome | isolation source: saline water (ENVO:00002010), including
CAATCAGCTTTTGAAAATCAGCAAGAAGTTGTTCAGAATGAAAAAAGACAACGCGTTGATAATCGACCCTACGGCCATAACAATTATGTGATGATTAAAAATATGTACCCTGAAAATCATCCCTACAACTGGACTGTTATCGGAGAATTAGAAGATCTCCAAAATGCTACTTTAGAGGATGTACGAAGTTTTTATGAGAAATGGTACGGCCCGAATAATGCAACCATGGTCATTGCTGGAGATATCAAACCTAGGGCTGTTAAAAAAATAGTCGACAAATATTTTGGTGAAATTAAAAAAGGGCCTGAAATAACCAACCCTGAACCTTGGCATGTAAAACTAGCTGAGACCAAAAAAGTATACCATGAGGATAATTTTGCTCGTTCTCCAAGAATTACAATGGCATTCCCAACCGTTAATCAACTGGATGATGATGCTCCGGCATTAGAGCTCTTAGCACAACTATTAGGAGATGGGAAAAAAGCTCCACTATATAAAGTTATTGTTGAGGAAAGAAAATTAGCCCCTAATGTATCATCTTTTAGTCGCTCGCAAGAAATAGCAGGTGCTTTCAACATTTCTTCTACTGCTTTTCCTAGTACGAATTTGACTGATGTGGAAAAAGCTATCTTTGATGCTTTTGAAAGGTTTGAGATAAATAAGTTCAAAGTTGAAGATTTAAATAGATTAAAAGCAAAATACGAAACAGGTTTTTATAGTGGAATATCATCAGTGCTTAATAAATCCTTTCAGCTAGGTCTTTATAATGAATATTACGGCTCCCCAGATTATATAACAAAAGATCTGCAGCGCGTACTTGATGTTACGGCGGAAGATATAAATCGAGTATATCTCAAATATATTAAAGATCAGAATTATGTTCTTTCAAGCTTTGTACCAAAAGGTAAAATAAAACTTATCGCTGAGGGCTCAAAACTTTTCCCTGTAAAAGAAGAGAAAATAGTTAAAAACAAACTAGCAAAAAGCGTCAAAAATGTTGGAATGAAAATAGAAAAAATACCATCTTCGTTCGATAGAAGTATTGCTCCAATAGATGGAGCTCAACCCAGACTTAATCTTCCTTCGGTTTGGAAATACGATTTCAAACAGGGCATAAAAATGTACGGCGCAGTTCATGATGAGCTACCATTAATTAGTTTTGGTATATCGCTTGAAGGTGGAATGCTTATGGATGATCCTGAAAAAATAGGAGTTGCTAACCTGGTCACCGATATGATGATGGAAGGTACAATTAACAAAACCCCTGTTGAGCTGGAAGAAGCAATCGATGCGCTAGGTTCAAGCATAAGGATGTTTACTAGCAAAGGATCAATAAATCTTGAAGTTTTTACATTAAAAAGGAATTTTGAAGCAACTTTAGCTTTGGTAGAGGAAATACTTTTTGAACCTCGCTGGGATGAAAAGGAGTTTGAAAGGATAAAAAGACAAACGATTGAACAGATTCAAAGAAGATCAGCCAGCCCTTCTGCAATTGCATCTCTTGCTTTTAATAAATTGAATTATGGAGATCATATTCTTTCAAACTCTACATCTGGAACCGTTGAAACTGTAAAAAAAATCATTCTTGATGATATAAAAAACTATTATAATTCAAATTTTTCATCCAATCTTGTAAAAATTAGTATTGTTGGAGACATTAGTAAGAATGAGGCTGTAAAATCGATAAATACGCTTGCTGATAAATGGACTGATAAAGGTGTTGTTATCCCAAATGAACCCCCTCCTAATCCAAGCGATAAAGCAAAAATATATTTTGTCGATGTTCCCAATGCTAAGCAGTCCGAAATTCGAATCGGCTATTTATCAATACCTAGAACACATCCTGATTACTTTGCTAATACAGTAATGAATATGAAGCTTGGTGGAAATTTTAGTAGTGATATTAATTTAATGCTTCGTGAAGAAAAGGGTTTTACCTATGGTGCGCGATCAAGATTCAGTGGATCAAAATATTCTGGAATGTTTATGGCGTCATCGGCAGTCAGAACAAATACAACAGAAGAATCGATGAATATTTTTAAAGATCTAATGCTAGCCTATCAAAAACCTATAACAAAGGAAAGCTTAGATTTTGTTAAAAATGTTGAGCTGAAATCTAATGCAAGAAGATTTGAAACGCTCAATGCGTTACGCGGTATGATATCAGAAATAGCTACATACAACCTTCCTTTTGACTATATTAAAAATGAGGAAGATATCGTAAGAGAGATGAATGTAGAAAGCCATAACGATCTAGTCAATAAATACATAAAACCAAACGAAATGATTTATTTAGTAATTGGTGATAGAAAGACTCAATTTAATGGTCTAAAATCGCTTGGCTTTGGAAATCCAGTTCTGATTAACAGGGAAGGCAACAAGATAAAATAACTATTTATAAATTGTGAAAATATTTAAGACCTATATTGATGAATGAATGGCTATTATTTTCATTTATATTCCTTGGCATTTTATCCGTACTTGGAGCTTCTGAGTTAATAAGAAATAAGTTTAAAAAACCTCCGGATTCTACTCGACAATTTATACATATTTGTGTAGGTATTGTTGTTTCTATCTGTCCATTTATATTTAAAGTAAATTATCAACTAATTACTTTATCTCTATTATTTATAGTAATAAATACATATCTTATTTCAGCAAATAAAGTTTCAAGTATGAATAATATTGAACGGGTAAGCTATGGAACAATCTACTTTCCCTTATCCGTATTACTGCTAGCCTTATTTTTTTGGGATAAGCCAATATCGTATTTTCTTTCGATCCTAGTACTTACCTTTGCTGACCCAGCAGCAGCTGCAATTGGTAAGAGATCAAATAGCATCTTCTATCCATGGAAAGATAAAAAGTCTATCAATGGATCTTTAGCAATGTTTAGCGTTACTTTTATTATAATTCTATTTGGCACTGATATAATGGCTAATTTTTTTGAAGCTGCATTCTATTTATCATTTCCAATCATTATCTACTTAAGCCTGTTTACAGCTTTTTGCGCTACTCTATCTGAATTAATTTCATATCGGGGTAGTGACAACCTTACTGTCCCATTAATTACATTTTTTTCTTATGAAATCTTTCTTATTAACTATACCCATGGTAACCTAATTCATTTATTTTTATGGACTGTTTTCTCTATAATTATTTTTAATTATGCTTATAAAAAGAACTCGGTTTCTTTAAGTGGAGCTATAGGTGGATTTTTAATTGGTATTATGATATTTGGATCTGGAGGGTGGTTATGGATATCTCCTCTCATTTTTTTCTTTATTAGCTCATCTATCTTATCTCATCTTAGAGGTAAATCGCGATCCAAAAGAGATATTATGCAAATTCTCGCTAATGGAGGAGTCCCAACTTTTTTCGCCTTATTGTATTTTTTCTTTCCATCAACAATCTCATTATTGGGCTACTTAGGATCATTATCAGCAGCTACCGCTGATACCTGGGCAACTGAAATAGGTTTTTTTTCAAAATCTAAACCCAAATTGGTGTTTTCATTTATGGCTGTTGAAAAAGGTTCTTCAGGTGCTATTTCAATTCTCGGCTCTTTAGGGTCTGTTATGGGTAGTCTTAGCATTGCAATTATTGCAGCTTTCTTATTTGACTTTTATTATCTAATTCTACCTCTAACATTGGCTGGAATTATTGGTGCATTTTTTGATTCTATACTTGGTCGCTTTATCCAAGGAAAATATAGATGTAATATTTGCAAATGCATTACCGAGGAAAAGATCCATTGCAACAAATCGACCGATCTTGACTCAGGCTTAAACTGGATTGATAACAACTTTGTAAATTTTCTTAATACAATAGTAGGTGCAATTATCATTATTAATATAAATTTTTTCTATGGATAAATCTGAAAAATATATAAAAGCTTTAAATGATTTAGATCAATATTTTAGCGGATATAAGCTTGATGGCATTGGAAAAATGTCCATCATTTCATCCCAACTTAAAACAAGATTCCCACATTGGATCTTCTGTGGATTTTATCGCGTTAATAAAGAAAAATTATTAGAAATTGGACCCTATCAAGGAGACATTGTGCCCTGTGCTCATATAGAATTCTCTAGAGGAGTATGCGGTAAGTCGGCGCGAGAACAAAAAACGATAATTGTAGAAAATGTTAATAATTTTCCAGGATATATAGCTTGCGATGATAAAACGGTTTCTGAAATTGTTGTCCCTGTACTATCAATGAGCGAATTAATAGCTGTGCTTGATATAGATGGTGCAGAAGCTGGTCAATTTGATGCTGTTGACCAAAAGTATCTTGAAGAGATAGTTGGGTTAATATAATAAAAAAGGCCTCACAGGGAGGCCTTTTTTATGATGTTCAGTAGAGTTTATTTTATATAACCTTATAAACAATAAGTCCAACCATTACAATTAAAGAGACAAATATTAGCGAAACACCCATATTCCCTTTTTTGATTTCTTCCCATTCGTCAATATCTGATGATAACCAATCAAATACTTTTAATGAGATACCAACACCTAAGCCAAAGCCTATAGCTGCTGTTATTGCCCACAATAATGAACGTCCGTATTGAGCGAACATGCCTTCCATGCTCATTGGATCTAACATTCTTCCTCCTATTTATAAAGTTTGAATTGAATTTTTAATTAATCTCATAAATCCTGCAGTATCAATTTTACCTTCAGCGAGCTGTCTTAGCTGGTCAGGTTTTGCTCTAGCTGAAATAACCATGCCATCTCTTGAAATTGTGGTTATAACAGTAACTTCGGTATCATTTGGTATTACAGGTTTAAAGTTTTGTTTCTTTTTGGCAAATTTTTCTTGATGACTGATTGCTTGTCCAACAGCAATAAATGCAACTAGCATTGGAGTTTCAAAATCATTGCGTAATTTAGCTTTTATTTCAATTGAAAAATGATACGAACCGTCGGAATTTTTTGTTAAAACCATTTTTTTCTCATCAACCGGCATACGATACATCTTACAAGTATTAACTACTTGACGATAAAAAGCATAGTTTGCAAAGGCCAATTGGCTTGAAAAAAGCACAAACGAAGCAACCATAAATAATTTTTTAAACGACATACTACTTACCAAATATTAAATAAAAATTGATGTTGATTTTACGAGAGCAGCTATCTCGGTGTCAAGCGCCAAATACCATTTCTCCATTTTTTATTACATTTTGAATCGGATGTTCAATGGCATAATAAGGAATTTCATGCAGATTAGATAATCCCCAAATTATCAAGTCAGCTTTTTTTCCAATTTCAATCGAGCCAATCTCTTTGTCAAGACCTAAAGCTTTCGCACCATTAATCGTTGCTCCTAAAAATGCTTCCTCTATTGTCATAGACATTTTCATCATCGCCAGTGTCATAATAAAAGGCATCGATTGTATATGGCAACTTCCCGGGTTGAAGTCAGTAGCTAAAGCTACTTGCAATCCACTGTCAATCAATTTCCTTGCTGGAGCATAAGAGTCTTTATTTAGAAAAAAAGTTGTACCTGGCAGCAGTGTTGCAACAACGCCATTCTTTTTTAATGATTGAATACCCTTTTCATCAATTTTCATCAAATGATCTGCCGAATAACAACCAATTTCGCCAGCAAACACACTAGCGCCGAAATTATTAAACTCATCTGCATGTATTCTTGGTTTTAAACCATGCGATATTCCACTTTCAATAATCTTTCTTGATTGCTCTATTGTGAAATATCCTTCCTCGCAGAAAACATCTATAAATTTTGCTATTCCCTGTTTTTGCACTGCGGGAATCATTTCTTCAATCAACAGTTTAACATAAGCTTCTTTATCTTTGGAAAAATTTTTAGGAAATGCATGTGCTCCCATAAATGTAGGAACAACATCAATTTTATGTTTTTGATTTATCTTATCAATAATTTTTAATGATTTTAATTCAGATTTAGTATCTAGGCCATATCCAGATTTAGCTTCAATCGTTGTAGTTCCTAAATATAGAAAGCGATCTATTCTAGGGATAGTCTTGGTATAAAGCTGCTCCTCATTAGCCTCTCTAACGCTTTTCACACTTGAAACTATACCACCTCCGCTTTCTGCAATTTGCTCATAAGTTGCGCCTGATAAACGTAATTGATGTTCTTTGCTTCTCAAATCATAAAAAATAGGATGCGTGTGCGAATCAATAAATCCAGGGGTGACCATCTTGTCTTTGCAATCAATTATTCTATCTCCGGTTCCTGATCCAATTGAAATAATCCGATCTTTTTCAATTAATAATGAAGTATTTTGATTGTAATGTATCCCATCATCACCCTTTGTGACTAGGCATCCAATATTTTCTAGTTTAAGCGATGAAGGCATTATAAAGATGGGATATCAACATCCCATTGATCTGCATTTTCAATAGCATCATCATAACCTGCATCAACATGACGAATGATTCCAGTTGCAGGATCATTAGTTAAAACACGCTCTGCTCTTATAGCCATTTCATTTGATCCATCAACACAAAGCACTTGCCCAGCGTGAATTGATAAACCCATACCTACTCCTCCACCTTGATGAATAGATACCCAAGTAGATCCGCTTGCCGTATTAAGCAACGCGTTTAGTAAAGGCCAGTCAGCAACCGCATCAGAACCATCTTTCATGGACTCTGTTTCTCTATATGGCGAAGCAACAGATCCACAATCTAAATGATCTCTACCAATTACAATTGGTGCAGATAGCTCTCCTTTTGCGACCATTTCGTTTAGCTTAACTCCAAATTTTGCTCTTTGATTATAATCTAACCAGCAAATTCTAGATGGTAAGCCTTGAAATTGTACTTGATCTTTTGCCATATTGATCCAATTAGATAGCACTTTATCATTAGGAAACATGTCTAATACCGCAGCATCTGTTTTATAAATATCTTCCGGGTCTCCAGATAATGCAACCCACCTAAATGGACCTTTACCTTGGCAGAAAAGAGGTCTAATATATTCTGGAATAAACCCAGGAAAGTCGAAAGCATTTTTTAGGCCAGCTTTTTTTGCTTGCCCTCTTAAATTATTTCCATAATCAAAAGCTATTGATCCCATTGCTTGAAGTTTAATGATTGCTTCACAGTGGGTGACCATTGCTTTATAAGAATCAAAAATATATTTTTTTGAATCATATTTACGAAGATCATTTGATTCTTCAATAGATAGACCATTAGGAATATATCCATCTAATTCATCATGGGCAGATGTTTGATCAGTGATCATATCAGGAATGAAGTTTAATTCAACCATTTTAGGTACAATATCAGCTGCATTTCCTACTAAGCCAATCGTAATTGACTCTTTGTTGTTTTTAGCCTGATTGGCTATTTTTATGGCTTCATCTAAGGTATTAACAGATGTATCAAGGTATTTTGTTTCAATTCGCCTGTTTATTCTTGATTTGTCTACTTCAATGCATATAGCAATCCCATTGTTCATTTTAACCGCAAGAGGTTGTGCACCACCCATACCGCCCAACCCAGCTGTAACAACAATTTTTCCATTTAGATCCGAATCATAATGTTTTTTGGCGGCAGCAGCAAAAGTTTCGTAGGTTCCCTGCAGAATACCTTGGGTTCCAATGTATATCCATGAACCCGCGGTCATTTGCCCATACATCATCAATCCTTCCTTATCTAAACTATTAAAATGGTTCCAATTGGCCCATTCAGGTACAAGATTAGAATTTGCAATTAATACCCTAGGGGAAGAAATATGAGTTTTCATAACTCCAACTGGCTTACCAGACTGAACTAGGAGTGTTTCATCGGGATTTAGCCTTTCTAAGGTTTTTAAAATTATCTTAAAAGATTTCCAATCTCTAGCGGCTTTGCCTTTTCCTCCATAAACAACTAAATCATCAGGATTTTCAGCAACATTTGGATCAAGATTATTTTGAATCATTCTGTAGGGAGCCTCTATCTGCCAATTTTTACAAGTTAATTTGATTCCTGTAGGTGATGAAATATTATGATTAGGCATAAGTTGTTCCCTTAATAGGAAAATTTAATAAAAACTTATTAAAGTCTAATCAAAAATTATTTATAAATATAATTTTTGATTTTTTGAAAATATGTTTTGTTTTGTACTAATGAATTATAAGAAAAAAATGCAACAGATGAAAATCTTGTTACTTTTGTATATTTTACTTTTGTTAAAGCTTCATCGGAATTTTGGTTATAAGTAGAAATACCCATTACAATTTTTCTACGATACTTTTTTGGAAGATTATCATACATAATATCAATATTAGCTGCAAAGGCTCTAAGGTCTGTTGCATAATTCATTAAAAATGCTTTATCAAGATACCCTGCTACCAACCATACATCCCATTCCTGGTAAAACCTCTCACGTGCTTCATAGAGGCTAGGCTTTACCGCAGCTGAAAGTTCAATATTTGGATTTATTAAAGCTATCATATCTTTTGTTGCACTTACAAGGTCAGTAATTGATTTTCTCTTAAAATCATTCCATTGTTGTGAGGAAAATTGATCTGAAGAAAGTGAAAATTCATCATTACTTGAACTATTATATTTTTTATAGCTTGCTATGGCGTAAGGGTTTTTTCCATAGCCTGAATCATGATATCGTATATAATCAAGATGAATGCCATCAATATCATATTCTTCAACTATTTCTTTAAAAACACTTAATAAATAACTATTTACCTTAGGGTGAGCTGGTGATAGAAAAATACCTTCAAAACCGTTTTTTCGATTTTTATTTTTATTTAGAAAGCTATTTATATTTAATTGATTAAGATCATTTTGATCAATCCATTTAGTCTGTGTATTTATCAAATGCTCATTCTGTAATGGCTTAGTACTAGAAGACCATAAAAGATAAGCATTCACCCAGACATGGACGTCTAATCCTTTTTTCTTAGCAAGTGGAATTAAATATGCAAGTGGGTCAAAATCTAGCTGTTTGATTAATGAAGATTTAGGAACAAATTTTGAATTATAAAATGCATCACCCCTTCCTCTTACTTGAACTACAATATTATTAAAGCGATTAATAACAGCGTATTGCACCATCTTATCAATGCTTTCTTTAGAAACCATTGAAGTTCTGACTACCCAAAGATATCGTTCTTTAAAAATTGACTGTTGTGATAATAATGATTGAGGGGAGATAAAAAGAAAGGCAATAATTAATATTGCCTTTCTTTTATGCATTAAAAAATATCTAAGGATCAAGTTTATTCTGCTGAATCTTCAGCTTCAACTTTTTCAGCAGTATTGAATTCAACAAATTCAATTATTGATACTGAAGCGCGATCGTTATCTCTAAATCCACGCTTAATTATACGCGTATAGCCACCATTCCTATCAATATATTGGGGTGCAACTTGATGGACTAATTCATGTACAATATCTTTAAAGGGTAATTTTTTCAGAATTTGTCGAGTAGAATTCAAATCAGCTTTTTTTGCTTTCGTTATCAAGGGCTCAATAAATGTTCTTAGTTCTTTTGCCCTAGAATCAGTGGTTTGAATTCGCTTATGCTTAATTAAATTTGAAGCTAAATTTCGAAGCATAGCCTTTCTATGGGAAGGGTTTACTCCAAGTTTTCTACCTTTTTTCTGATGTCTCATTAGTTTTAGACTTCAAGTTTTAGATATTTATCAACATCCATACCAAAACTAATTCCCATATCATCCAATTTTTCTACTAATTCAGTAAGGGATTTTCTTCCAAAGTTTTTGTATTTAAGCATCTCATTTTCTTCTTTACTTACCAATTCATAAATATGTTTGATTCCAGCGGCCTGAAGGCAATTATGACTTCGAACTGAAAGCTCCATTTCATCTATAGTAAGGTTTAGTAAATTTCTTATCTTTATTATTTCTTCACTTATTTTTTCAGTCACCTCTAATACCTCGGGCTTAGCTATCGCTTCAACTAGTCTGAGGTGATCCATCAAGAAAGTAGCAGAATAACTGATAGCATCTTGCGGAGTAACGGATCCATCTGTTTCAACTTCAATGGAAAGAATTTCTATAGGATCTTTAGCTCCCGGGACTGGCTGAACATTGAATGTGACCTTAGTTACTGGATTGAAGATACTATCCATAGCTAGTGTTCCTATTGGGGCATTCGGAAGTTCATTCTCTTCTGATGGCACATAGCCTTTACCAACACCTATTCTAAGTTCAATTTCTAATTTTCCATTAGGATTAATTTCAGTGATATATTGATCTTTATTTAAAACTTCAAATTGATCTGTAGCGTTTTGTATGTCAGCAGCTGTAAAAATCTTTTTACCTTTTAAAGCTATTTTTACACTATCTACGTCAGAGTCTGAAAGTTTAAATCTAACGCTCTTTAAATTCTGAATAATATCAGCCATATCATCTTTTACTCCAGATATAGTTGAAAATTCATGCAGAACGCCTTCTACTTTTACATTTGTAATTGCAGCTCCCGGCAAACTAGTAAGCAGTACTCGTCTAAGGGCGTTGCCTACAGTTACTCCATATCCTCTCTCAAGAGGTTGAAGAATGAATTTACCATACGTTTTAGTTAAAGTATTTTTCTCTGTTTTAATTTTTAATTTATATTCTTTTTTTGACATTGAATTAATAACCCTTTTTTTATTTTGAGTAAAGCTCAACTACTAATTGTTCATTTAATGTAAGCAACATTTCATCTCTGTCTGGAATTGCTAAGAAGCTTCCAGTCATCTTCGCTTTATCAAGCTCTAGCCATGGATATGAAATATCACCTTTAATTTTTTTGATTGAATCTAAAATAACATCAATTTTCTTTGATTTATCTCTTACCCTTACAATATCACCAGGTCTTAATGAGGCCGATGGAATATTACATTTGCGATTATTTAGTAAAAAGTGTGCATGAGAAACTAATTGTCTGGACTGTGATCTAGTAGATGCAAAACCTAATCTATATACAATATTATCCAATCTACACTCTAATAGTTGAAGTAAATTAGTACCGGTTTCGCCATTCATTTTTTCAGCTTTGTGAAAATAGTTTCTAAATTGGCGCTCTAAAACACCATACATTGCCTTAATTTTTTGTTTTTCTTGGAGCTGAACTCCGTAATTAGATAAACGCCTTCTTCGATTTGGTCCATGCTGACCTGGCGTATAAGGCTTTTTATTGAGAAGATTATCATACTTTGGATTACCAAAAATATTTTCTCCAAATTTTCTTACTAATTTTCCCTTAGGTGTATCAACTTTTGACATATAATTCCTTAAACTCTTCTTCTTTTAGGTGGTCTGCAGCCATTATGAGGAAGAGGTGTTACATCTTTTATAGAAACTACCTCTAAACCCGCAACGGCTAACGCTCTAATTGCAGATTCCCTACCAGCTCCAGGGCCTTTTACTCTTACATCAATGGTCTTCATACCTCTTTGGACAGCTTCTTGTGCAGCTTTTTCAGCAGCCAATGTTGCAGCAAAAGCTGTACTTTTTCTTGACCCTTTAAACCCGCTAGTACCAGCGGTAGACCAGGCTACGGTATTACCAAATTTATCTGTTAAGGTTATGTGAGTATTGTTGAATGTTGCTTTTATATGAGCTACGCCGGCTGGTTCAACATTACCTTTCTTTTTTCTTTTTTTAACTTCTTTTGATGCTTGTGCCATTAATTCCTATACTTTCTTTCCAAGTCCAATAGTTCTACGCTTTCCCTTGCGTGTTCTAGAATTTGTTTTAGTTCTTTGGCCATTAACCGGTAAACCTCTTCTATGTCTCAAGCCTTGATAACAACCAATATCTCTTTTTCTTTTAATATTCATAGAGACTTGCGTTCTTTGCTCTCCTTCAACTCGTACGTCAAGAGCGGTGATAGCATCCCTAATTGCTACAACTTGATTGTCTGTTAAATCTTTTACTCTTTTTTCTTCATCCACTTTAGCATGAGTGCATATATTTTTTGCTAAAGTCAATCCAATGCCATGTATATAACACAATGAATATGGAACCTTTTTTTCCCTTGGAATATCTACACCTGCTATACGCGCCAAAATACTCTCCTAACCTTGTCTTTGTTTATGTTTTGGATTTTCACAAATAACCATTACCACACCTTTTCGACGTATTATCTTACACTTGTCACAAATTTTTTTTACTGAAGCTCTTACTTTCATTTTTACTTATTTCTGTACGTTATACGTCCCCTACTTAAATCGTAAGGAGATATTTCAAGCTTTACAATATCTCCAGGTAAAATTTTAATAAAATGCATCCTCATTTTTCCGCTTACATGAGCTAAAACTTCATGTTTATCATCACCAATTTCTACCTCCACACGAAACATTGCATTAGGCAATGTCTCTTTTATAACACCTTCAACTTGTATTGCTTCTTCTTTAGCCATTTTTTGATATCTTACTTAAAATTTTAGGACCTTTAGGTGTTATTGCGATAGTATGTTCAAAATGGGCAGAAACTTTACCATCATTAGTTCGAATGGTCCATCCATCTGAATCCGTCTTTATTTCTTTTTTTCCCATATTTATCATTGGTTCGATCGCAATACACATTCCTTCACACAGCTGATAACCTTGCTTGGGGTTTCCATAATTTGGAATTTGAGGCTCTTCATGAAGATTGGAACCAATTCCATGACCAACAAGTTCACGTACAACTGAATAGCCATTTTTTTCTGCATGAGATTGGATCGCAAATCCAATATCTGAAACATAATTTCCTGGTATTGCTTCAGAAATTCCAATCATTAGACAGTCTTTGGTAGTATCCATAAGTTTTTGTCTATTACTTGATATATTTCCAACAGAAAAAGTTCTAGCGTGATCCCCATAATAACCCTCCCTTTCAGCTCCGCAATCAATACCAACTATTTGTCCCTCTTCAAGGTATCTTTCATTTGGAATTCCATGTACAACTTCATCATCTACAGAAACGCAAAGCGTAGCAGGAAAGCCCATGTACCCTTTAAAGGCGGGGCGAGCTCCTTTTGATAAAATAAATTCTTCTGCAAGCTTATCAAGGTCAGTTATCTTTACTCCAGGAACAACATGCTCAGAAAGCATTTCTAAAGTGTCTGCAACTATTTGGCAGCTAGCTGCAATTAAATCAATTTCTCTGTCAGTTCTTATGTGAACCATTTTAAATTCTTCTCCTGCCACGAATTTTACCTTTTGCTAAAAACCCATCATAGTGACGGCTCATCAGATGCGATTCAATTTGTTGTAATGTGTCTAACGCAACACCCACTATAATTAATAAACTAGTACCCCCAAAGAAAGAAGCTAAATCATAACTAACATCCATTAACTGCATTAATATATAAGGAAAAATAGCTACAGCGGCTAATGCAAAAGAGCCAGGTAAGGTTACTCTAGATAAAATATTATCAATATACTCTGCAGTTTTCTTACCTGGTCTGATACCAGGAATAAAACCACCATGTTGTTTCATCTGTTGAGATACTTGAGTTGGGTCAAAAGCAATAGCGGTGTAAAAATATGTAAAAAATACAATCATCAAACCAAAAACTATCCAATAAAAAGGATGGTCAAAAGAAAACCATCTCATCACAGTCTGCATAAAATTACTTTCACTAAAAAAAGTTGCAATTGTACTCGGAATAAACATAATCGACTGCGCAAAAATTATAGGCATCACTCCAGCAGTGTTTACTTTTAATGGAATATGAGTTGATTGGCCACCATAAACTTTTCTACCTACAACCCGCTTGGCGTAAGATACAGGAATTTTTCTTGTCCCTTGAGTTAGGAGCACTACAAATGATATTACAGCAAACATAATAGCTAATAATATCAATTCACTTAAAATGCTTCTAACGCCTTCATTTATAAGGGTAATCTCACTAACAATTACATTTGGCAATCTTGAAACAATTCCTATCATAATAATTAAAGATATTCCATTACCAATTCCTCGTTCTGTAATTCGCTCACCAAGCCACATTAAAAGAATAGTACCAGTAATTAAACAAATTGTCCCTGTAAAGATAAATGAAAATCCAGGATTAATAACTACCGATTGACCTGCAGATGACATTGATGGTAAAAATACAGCAACAATACCGTAAGCCTGCATAGCTGAAATTAACACTGTTAAATATCTAGTTACCTGGGTGATCTTTTTTCTTCCTGCTTCACCTTCTTTTTGCAATCTTTGAAAATATGGTACGACAGTGCTCATCAATTGAATTATAATTGATGCAGATATATAGGGCATAATACCCAATGCAAAGAGGGTTGCTTTCTCAAAAGCACCTCCAGCAAATAAGTTATATAATCCTAATAATGTATTTTGATAGCCTTGAAATGCAGCGCTAAGAGCCTCTCCATTAATTCCAGGGATAGGAATATGAGCACCAAGCCTAGCAACAACCAAAACACCTAAAGTAAAAAGAATTCTTTTACGAAGTTCAGGTATGATAAAAATTGATTTTATTTTTTCAATCATAATTTATTGAATAGTGACAACGCCACCCTTTTTTTCAATTTTTTTAATAGCTGAAGAACTAAATGCGCTAGCTGTAACATTTACTTTTTTATTTAATTCGCCATTTCCTAAAACCTTGATCGGTCTTAAAGCATATTTTACTAAACCATTTTCTCTCATAACTGATGGGTCAATTAATTCAGATTCAATTATATCAAAGTCAGAAATATTGACAATTTGGTATTCCTTTTTAAAAAGAAAATTAGAGAAACCCCTCTTAGGTACTCTTCGATGTAATGGCATTTGTCCACCCTCAAACCATGGACGATGCTTTGATCCAGATCTAGAGTGGTAACCCTTATCTCCTCTTCCAGCATTTCTTCCTAATCCAGATCCATGGCCCCTGCCTACTCTTTTTTTAGACTGCGTTGATCCTTTGGCTGGTTTTAATTCACCTAATTTCATTTTGACTCTTCAACTTTTACTAGATAGCTAACAACATCAAGCATCCCTCTTAGCGATGGAGTATCTTTATGTTCTACAATCTGATTCATTTTCTTTAAACCTAAAGCTTGCAATGTCAATTTAGCTTTTTTCTTGTAACCAATTGAGCTTTTGATCAGTTTGATTTTTAATGTTTTATTTTTACTCATGCAATTAAATCAGTTAAAAACATCTTTAATTGAAATCCCTCGTTTATTTGACACGCTTACCGCATCCTGAAGGTCATTCAATGCTTTCATTGTTGCTTTCGTTACATTAAGAGGGTTGTTTGACCCAAATCTCTTAGTAAGAATATTTTTTATACCAACTTGCTCCATCACAGCTCTAACTGCTGCGCCAGCAATAATACCAGTACCTGGCGCTGCTGGTTTTAGCATTACTTTACTAGCGCTATATCTTGAAACTATTTTATGAGGAATAGTGCCATTGATTAAATCAATTTTCACAATATTTTGCTTTGCTTCTTCTTTTGCTTTATTAATAGCCGACATTACCTCGCCGGCTTTGCCTTGCCCAATACCGACATGTCCTTTACCATCACCTATCACTACCAAAGCTCCAAAACGGAAATTTTTACCTCTTGACGTAACCTTTGCAACACGTGTCACTTTAATTACGTTTTCTTCTTGTAAATCTAATTCTGCAGGATTAATCATATTTTCTCTTCTAAAATTTTAAACCAGCTTCTCTAGCAGCATCAGCGACAGCCTTGACTCGACCATGGTATGGATTGCCATTTCTATCAAAAACAACTTCAGTTATTTTATTTTTGATTGCCTTTGAGGCAATAGATGCGCCAATAAGCGTGCTCATTTCAGTTTTTGTCTTTACTTTTTTTATATCTTTTTGCAAATCTTTATCCTTGGATGATGAAGAAATTAATGTTGCCCTAGTGTGGTCATCGATAACTTGTGCAGAAATATGCCTAAGAGACTTCGATACAACCAAGCGTGGTTTAGTTGAGTGCGCAATATTGTTACGCTTGCTACGATTTCTTCTACGTTTATTTCTTATTTCGTTTTTTGTTAATTTTTTAATCATGTAGCTGTAGCTCCACCAACGGTTTTGCCTTGCTTTGAACGTACATATTCATCTTTATATCTAATGCCTTTGCCCTTGTAAGGCTCAGGCTTTCTAAAAGATCTGATTTTTGCAGAAACTTCACCAACCAATTGTTTATTAATACCTAAAACTACTATCTCAGTTTTATTTGCTTTTATTTCAATATTTTCTGGTGGTTCAAAAAAAATTTCATGAGAATAGCCAAGCTGCAATACCAAATATTTTCCATCCATATTTGCCTGATATCCAACACCTCTAATTTCTAATTCTTTTTGGAAGCCCTCAGATACACCAAATACTGCATTCGCTATCAACTGTCTGGTAGTGCCATGCAAAGATCTATGAATCCTTGAGTCAGAAGGGCGTTCAACGGTTAATATATTTTCATTTTTAACGACCTTTATTTGAGGATTGATCGTAATATTAAGATTTCCCTTTGGACCTACAACCTTAATTAGATCAGTAGATATTTCAATATCAACTTTTTCAGGTATATTTATTATCTTTTTACCAATTCTAGACATAATTAATTACCAAACATTACAGAGAACTTCTCCGCCAATACCAAAACGTTTAGCGACTTTATTTGAAAGTACTCCTTTTGATGTTGATAAAATGGATATCCCCAACCCATCTAATACGCGAGGAATTTCATTTCGATTAACATAAACTCTTCTACCGGGCTTACTAATTCTCTCAATTCCAGAGATAACGGCTTTACCTTTATGATCATATTTAATAAAAATTCTTATTTTTTGCTCAATTTCATCTTTAATGAAAATAAAATCCTCAATATAGCTTTCTTCCTTGAGAACAAATGCTATTCTCTTCTTCATATTTGACGATGGTATATCTACAAACCTTTTATCAACAGCCATTGCATTGCGTATTCTAGTTAACATATCAGATATTGGATCAGTCATTGCCATAATAGCCCCTTACCAGCTGGCCTTAATAACACCAGGGATTTCTCCCTTGAGTGCCATCTCTCTAAAACATATCCGACATAAGCCAAATTTTCTCATATAACCATCAGCTCTACCGCAATTAAAGCAGCGATTATACTGCCTTGTGCTAAATTTTGGCTTTCTTTTAGCCTTAACAATTAGTGATTTTCTAGCCATTAATATCCTCAGTATTTTCTTCGTTTTTTTGCGGTTTTTCACGTAATGGTAGTCCCAAAAATTTTAGCAACCAATACGACTCATCATCAGATTGAGCTGTAGTTGAAAAACTTATATCCATTCCACGAATACTATCAATTTTATCATAGTCAATTTCTGTAAAAATAATTTGCTCTTTTATTCCAAATGAAAAGTTTCCTCTACCATCAAATGATTTGAATGATAAACCTCTAAAATCCCTAGTTCTAGGCAGAGCTATAGAAATTAATCTTTCAATAAAGTCATACATTCTATTGCCGCGAATTGTAACCTTACACCCAACTGGAAATCCTTTTCTTATTTTAAAATTAGAAATATCCTTACGAGATTTTGTCACAACGGGCTTTTGACCTGAGATAAGTGTAAGTTCGCTGAGGCCACTTTCAAGCTTTTTAGGGCTATCTTTGCCATCACCAATACCCATATTAATTGAAACATGTGTTATTTTAGGTACTTCCATTAAATTACTATAACCAAACTGTTTCATCATTGCTGGAATTACCATTTCTTTGTATTTAGTTCTGAGATTTGGATTTGAAGATCTTAATGTATTTTTTTTTGACATTATTCTTTGATCTCCTCTCCACTTTTTGTTGAAACTCTTACTTTGGACCCATCTTCCAATCTTTTATAGCCAATTCGAGAAGGGTTTCCATTATGCAGGTGCATTACATTCGATATATGTAATGATCCTTCACGCTCAACAATCCCACCTTTTGGATTCTCTTGAGTAGGTCGTGTATGCTTTTTTATTAAATTTACACCCTCAATAATTACGCGATTTCTATCCTTAATTATTCTCAGAATCTTTCCTTCTTTACCTTTGTGATTTCCACTAATTACTTTTACACTCATGCCAGTTTTTAAACGCATACTACAATACCTCTGGCGCCATTGAGATTATTTTCATATAACCACTATCACGTAATTCTCTCGCTACAGGACCCAAGACTCTTGTACCTCTAGGCTCTCCAGCATCATTTAGCAATACAGCAGCATTGTCATCAAATCGTATGTAAGATCCATCGGATCTTCTAACTTCTTTCCTCGTTCTTACAACAACGGCTCTAGAAACTTGACCTTTCTTTACCATTCCGTCTGGTATAGCTTGCTTAACAGTTACAACAATTATATCTCCTAAAGAAGCATATCTTCTACGACTACCACCAAGCACCTTAAAGCAAAGCACTTCTCTTGCGCCTGAATTATCTGCTACTTTTAATCTTGATTCTTGTTGTATCACTTTTACTAGCCTATTTTAATTGACTCTCGAATGATTTCACTAACTTGCCAGCGCTTTGTTTTGCTGATTGGTCGCATTGAAGAAATTTTAACAATGTCACCTATCTTGGGATTAACTGATGCTACATGAGAGTTATATTTTTTAAATCTTTTTAAAATTTTTCCATAAACAGGATGCGGTATTTTCCTGGTAACTTGAACAACAACAGTTTTATCCATTTTATCGCTTATAACTTCTCCAATTAAAACTTGTTTTCTTCTTTCACTCATGATACATCTCTATCTGATCTAATACCTTTAATAAATTCATTTTTAATTGTTAATAATTGAGCAATTTCTTTTTTCAAAAATCTAATTTCAAGAGGATCTTCTAGTTGCTGAAGGGCTTTTTGAAAACGTAATTTTTGAAGCTTAGCTTGATTTTCTTCAAGCTTGGTATCAATATCTATCATTTTCAATTCACTTAAATCGCTTTTTTTCATTACAATTCTCTTCTACTGACAATTTTAGTTTTAATTGGTAGTTTATTTGATGCATTATGAAAGGCTTCTTCTGCTCCTTTTCTATCAACACCATCTACTTCAAATAAAATTCTTCCGGGCTTTACTACAGCAACCCAATATTCAGGTGAACCCTTACCTTTGCCCATTCTAGTTTCAGCTGGTTTTTTGGTAATTGGCTTATCAGGAAATATTCTAATCCACATCTTACCAATTTTTCTAACAACTCTTGTAATTGAAATACGACATGCCTCAATTTGACGGCTAGTAACCCAGCCTGACTCCGTGGCTTTTAAACCATAGGATCCAAAAGCAACATAATTACCTCCTTTGGCCATACCTCTGCGGTTGCCACGATGATGCTTTCTATATTTTGTTTTTTTAGGTTCTAACATTTTTATTTACCAGATTCACCATTGCAAATCCAAACCTTAATTCCAATAATACCATACTGCGTATAAGCTTCAGTTAAAACATAATCAATATCTGCTCTAAGAGTATGTAATGGCACTCTACCTTCTGAAAATTTCTCGCTTCGCGCAATCTCTGCACCACCTAAACGTCCAGCTACATTAATTCGAATACCATCTGCACCCATTCTCATAGTTGATTGAATAACCTTACTAACAACTCTGCGATAAGAGATCTTTTTCTGTAGTTGATGGGCTATGTTTGCTCCAACTAAAGCAGCATCTAATTCAGGGCGTTTTATTTCAGATATATTTATTTGAATATTTTTTGTATTTCCATCATCATTTTTTGAGTTATTTGTTAATTGCTTAACTTCGTCTTTTAATCTATTCACTTCTTCTCCACCTTTACCAATCACTATGCCTGGTCTCGCTGTAAAAATTGTAATAGTAATTGTTTTTGAAGTACGGCTAATATCCACTTTTGAAATACCAGCATTAGGAAGCCTTGCTTTTAAGTACTTTCGTATTTTAACATCGCTTTCTAATTCTGAAGCAAAAGAATTTTCGGTAAACCAAGTCGATTTCCAGTCCTTGCTAACTTGTAATCTAAATCCTACAGGATGTGTTTTTTGACCCAAATTCTATACTCCTATTTTTCTTTGTCTGCTACAACAATAGTTAAATGAGCTGATTTCTTATTTAATCTTGATATTCGACCCATTGAAGCAGCTCGAAATCTTTTTAAATGAGGTGCTCCATCTGCAAAACATTTTTTAATATAAATTTTATCTACTGTAACATTTTCATCATTAGATTTATTCATAAAATTTGATACAGCTGAACTTAACGTTTTTTCAATTTGGTAGGCTGCTTTAGCTTTTGAAAAGTGAAGATAATTAATCGCCTTATCAACATTACTTCCTCTTATTTCATCTAAAAGCAATCTAATTTTACGAGGAGATTGCCTGATATGTCTAGTAATAGCTTTAGCTTCCATGAAATTAATTTTTCCTATCCCCAGAATGGAGCCTAAATGTTCTTGTTGGTGAAAATTCACCTAATTTATGTCCAACCATATTTTCATAAACAAAAACTGGAATGAATTTATTCCCATTATGTACAGCAAATGTATGTCCTACAAAATCTGGCGTTATCATTGATCTTCTTGACCATGTTTTTATTACCTGTTTTTTTCCAGCTTCATTTATCTTTTCAATTTTTTTTAATAATTTTGGATCAACGTAAGGTCCTTTTTTTAAAGAGCGAGCCATAATTATTTTCTCCTCTTTATGATATATTCATTTGATTTTTTATTTTTTTTGCGGGTTTTATAACCCTTTGCGGGTTGACCCCAAGGAGAAACTGGATGTCTTCCTCCTGAAGATTTACCTTCACCCCCACCATGAGGATGATCAACTGGATTCATTACAACTCCGCGAACCTTTGGACGTTTACCGAGCCATCTTGATCTGCCAGCTTTGCCGGATATTATCTGTTCATGTGATTTATTACCAACTTCACCAATTGTAGCAAAACAATTTTGCCTAATAAGTCTAATTTCTCCTGAGGGAAGTTTTAATGTTGTAAATCCATCATCATGAGCCATGACTTGTGCAGATGAACCTGCGCTTCTTGCCATTTTACCTCCACAACCAGGAATTAGCTCAACATTATGAACGAACATTCCAGTAGCTATCTTTCCTAAGGGAAGCGCATTACCAGCTCTTAATGGAGCGTTTTCACCGCTAACTACCTCATCTCCAACTTTAATTTCTAAAGGTGCTATAATATATCTTTTTTCGCCATCCGCATAAAAAAGGAGGGCAATATTTGCAGAACGGTTTGGATCATATTCAATAGCAGAAACTTTACCTGGTATATCAAACTTGTCTCTTTTAAAATCAATAATTCTATATCTACGTTTATGACCACCTCCAATATGTCGCGATGTGATTCTTCCACGATTATTACGACCACCTGTTTTTCTCAAGGAAGATGTTAATTTTTTCTCAGGTGAGTGTTTCGTTATTTCTGCAAAATCATTTCTTGAAGCAAAACGACTACCCGGAGTTGTGGATTTTAAATTTCTTATTCCCATGATTAACTCGTTTCGGTATCCAATAGATCTATGCTTTCGCCTTCTTTTAAAGTTACAAAAGCTTTTTTCCAATTAGATCTTTTGCCATTAGTCCTAATTGTTCTTCCTCCGCTTTTGACTGTCATATTCTTTTCTTTACCAATACGATTCATTGTTGAAACTTTTTGAACTTTTACATCAAACATTGATTCAACTGCTTTTTTTATATCTACTTTATTTGAACCTAATTGAACCTGAAAACAATACTTACGTTCTTCTTCAAGTCTGCTCATTTTTTCAGTATAAATAGGTCTAACTATAATTTTTTGATGATCTAATAACATAAATTTATCGGTTAACGTTTAATTGGTTATTTAATAATTCAACACCAGATTTTTCAGCTACAATAATATCGCAGTCAATTAAATCATAAGTGCTTGCATTTAATGACTCTACAAGATAGACGTTTGGAATATTTCTAGCAGCTAAAAATAAATTATTTTTTTCAGAGTCAACAAGAAGCGTTATCTTTCGATCTGATAAATCTAATTTAGATAACAGATTTGACAAAAGCTGAGTTTTTGGTTTTTCGATAGAAATATCATCTATAATAATAAATTTTCCATTTTTAACTTTATCAGATAAGACAGATTTGCGTGCTAAAAGACGCATTTTTTTAGTAGTTTTTTTATTATACTTGTGGGGTTCAGGCCCAAAAACCACTCCTCCACCTTTCCAAATTGGAGATCTATTTGTACCAGCTCTTGCTACACCACGACCTTTTTGCTTCCATGGTTTTTTTCCACCCCCTCTAACCATTGATCTGTTTTTGGATGAATGAGTCCCTTGTCTGCTATTTGAAAGCTCGCTAGTTACAGCTTGATGGACAACATGGTGATTAGGTTTGATACCAAAAACAGTATCATCTAGCGTGACAGTTGAACTCTTGGATCCATCGAGATTTAATACATCTAATTTCATAATTACTTCGAAATAAATATTATGCCATTATTAGGCCCTGGTATCGCTCCCTTAATTAAAAGTTGATTAGTATCTTTATTAATTGAAACTATTTCTAAATTTCTTGTGGAAACTTTCTTATTGCCATACTGACCTGCCATTTTCATTCCCTTAAATACCCTAGAAGGGTCGGATGCCTGACCTATTGATCCAGGAGATCTTGGGTGCTCTCTTTGACCATGGGTCTTCGGTCCTCCTCCAAAACCATGTCTTTTCATAACTCCCGAAAATCCCCTACCTTTTGAATTTCCAGATACAGTTACGAGCTCACCTTTTTTAAACAACGAAACACCAAACTCCTGACCAGTTTTATATTCATAGTTAGAGACTGGAACAAACTCTGCAATATATTTTTTAGGTTGCGTTTTTGCACTATCAAAGTGACCTAGTTGTGCTTTATTTGAATGCTTTTCTTTTAAGTCTCCATAGCCAACCTGAATTGCGTTATATCCATCTTTGGGCTCAGTTTTAATTTGGGTAACAATACAGGGCCCAGCCTGAATTACTGTAACAGGTATACTATTGCCATTTTCACTAAATATTTGAGACATCCCAATTTTTTTTCCAATTAATCCACGCATAGGGTTACACTTTAATCTCTATATCAACACCGGCTGGTAAATCTAGTTTCATCAGCGCTTCAACTGTTTTTGGAGTTGAATTAAGGATGTCAATTAAACGTTTATGAATTTTTGTTTGAAACTGTTCTCTTGATTTTTTATCTACAAATGGTGATCTAAGAACTGTGTAAATAGTTCTTTTAGTGGGCAGTGGTATTGGCCCAGAAATAATTGCACCAGTTGATTTTGCAGTTTTTACTATTTTTTCTGTTGATTTATCAATTAATGAATGATCATATGCTTTTAAACTGATTCTTATTGTTTGATTAGCCATAATAATTAAGAAGCCTTACCGTGAACTTGTTCAATAATCTCTTCTTTAACAGAACGTGGCACTTCTTTAAAGTTGGAAAATTCCATATGAAAAACTGCACGACCTTGAGTAATCGATCTTAGGTCCGTAGCATAGCCAAACATTTTTGCAAGAGGTACAGTGGCATTTAGAATATGTGCATCTTTACGTTGACCCATTTTATCGATGTTTCCCCTCCTAGAATTTATATCACCCATAACATCTCCTAAATACTCTTCTGGTACAACGACTTCAACGCTCATCATTGGCTCCATCAAAACTGGCGAAGCTTTTTTACAGCCTTCCTGTATTGCCATAGAGCCAGCAACTTTAAAAGCGATCTCAGATGAATCAACATCATGATATGAGCCATAAACTAGTTCAACTCTTACATCTTCAATCGGATAACCAGCTAAAACACCATTTTTTAGGGCTTCTTGCATACCCTCGCTAACTGCAGGGATATATTCTCTAGGAATTACTCCTCCTACAATTTTATTATCAAAATGATAACCTTTTCCTGGTTCGTTTGGCTCAACATTTATAACAACATGGCCATATTGACCACGCCCTCCAGATTGTCGTGCAAACTTTACATCTACTTTCTCAACCCGTTTTGTTATAGCTTCTGTATAGGCAACCTGAGGAGTGCCAACATTTGCTTTTACCTTAAATTCTCTTAATAAACGATCTACTAAAACCTCAAGGTGTAGCTCCCCCATTCCCGCTATAATAGTTTGACCTGTGTCTGGATGTATAGAAACTTTAAATGTAGGGTCTTCCTCAGCAAGTTTCGCAAGACCCTTCGATAGCGCATCTTGATCCGCTTTTGTGGCCGGCTCTACAGAAACTTCTACAACAGGCTCAGGAAATTCCATAGATTCAAGTAAAATCTCTTTTTTCTCTTCACATAGAGTATGACCAGTATGAGAGTTTTTTAAACCTACTGCTGCAACAATCTCACCAGCAACTACTTGATCCAATTCTTCTCTTTTATTAGCATGCATCAATAGGATTCTACTTATTCTTTCACGTTTTCCAGTATTAGGATTCATGACATATGATCCTGCATCCAATTTTCCAGAATAAACACGCATAAAAGTTAATTTTCCAACATATGGATCAGTCATTACCTTGAATGCTAAAGCGCTGAATGGTTCATCCTCTGTTGGATTTCTTTGCATTTCAATGTCTGAATCATTTGGATCAAATCCTGCTATTGACCCTATATCAAGAGGGGAGGGTAAAAAATCATTTACAGCATCTAATAGACGCTGAACACCTTTGTTTTTAAAAGCAGAACCACATAAAGTTGGAACAAAGGTATTGTCAAGACATCCTTTTCTTATAGCAGATTTTAACTCATCTTCAGATATTTCCTCTTCATTAAGATATTTTTCAAGGAGGTGTTCATCGTAACTAGCTGTCTCTTCAATTAAATGATGCCTCCATTTTTCTGCTTCTTTTTTCATATCGGATGGAATTTCTCCTATTTCGAAATGAGCACCTAATGAAGATTCATTGTATAAAATAGCTTTCATTGTAATTAAATCAATAATTCCTGTAAATATATCACCAGCACCAATGGGTAAAACAATAGGGAGAGGATTAGCTCCAAGGCGATCTTTTATCATATCTAAAACATTATAAAAGTCAGCGCCAGTTCTATCCATTTTATTTACAAATGCAATCCTTGGAACGTCATATTTATCTGCTTGTCTCCATACGGTTTCACTTTGAGGCTCAACTCCACCAACAGCACAAAATACTGCACAGGAGCCATCTAGGACTCTAAGCGATCTCTCTACTTCAACAGTAAAATCAACGTGACCTGGAGTATCAATAATATTTATTCTATGATCATCCCAAATTGCAGTAGTAGCAGCAGATGTTATTGTAATACCTCTTTCTTTTTCTTGCTCCATCCAATCCATAGTTGCTCCACCATCATGAACTTCACCAATTTTGTGAGTTCTACCGGTATAGAAAAGAATTCTCTCAGTCAATGTTGTTTTACCAGCATCAATATGAGCCATTATTCCAATATTTCGAACTTTATTTAATTCAATTTTTTTCATAATTATTCTTATCTAAAATGTGCAAATGCCCGGTTTGCTTCTGCCATTCTATGAGTGTCTTCCTTCTTTTTGATTGCTCCACCCTCATTGTTTGCAGCTGAAATTAGCTCTAGAGCTAAACAATCTGACATAGATTTGCCAGATCTTGATCTAGCAGAATTAATTATCCAGTGAGATGCTAAAAAGAATTGTCTGTGCTTTGGAACTTCAATTGGAACTTGGTAGTTAGCACCACCAATTCGTCTCGATTTGACCTCTAAGGATGGGGAGGCATTTTTTATGGCTAATTGAAAAATTTCTTTTCCATCTTTTTTTGTTCTTGTTTTAACATAATCCATAGCATTGTAAAAAATATGCTCTGACACACCTTTTTTTCCATCAAGCATTAAATAATTCATAAATTTTGCTACATCCAGATCGTTATAGATTGGATCTGGTAAAATTTTTCTTTTATCTGGTCTTCTTCTTCGCATAATTAAGATTTTGGTTTTTTAGCTCCATATCTAGATCTACTAGTAGTTCTATCAGAAACTCCAGCAGTATCAAGAGTACCTCTGACTACATGATACCTTACGCCAGGCAGATCTTTTACCCTTCCGCCTTCAATTAAAACAATAGAATGCTCTTGCAAATTGTGCCCCTCGCCAGGAATGTATGCATTAACCTCCATACCATTTGTTAACCTTACCCTAGCTACTTTTCTAAGAGCAGAGTTAGGTTTTTTTGGTGTAGTTGTATAAACACGTGTACATACACCACGTTTTTGAGGGTTACCTTTGAGTGCAGGAGTTGCATTCTTTTTAGTAACTCTTTTTCTTCCTTGTCTAATTAATTGATTTATCGTCGGCATTTCATTTCC
>CERS01186397.1_pt1 | contig 26022 bp, 30 predicted proteins | sample 356251 | NCBI WGS metagenome assembly CERS01 (sample SAMEA2621020, study PRJEB7988) | marine metagenome | isolation source: saline water (ENVO:00002010), including
ACTAAAAATATAAGTCTTCGTTTCTGTGGGTATGTGGTAAACCTGTCAGGTTTTCCAAAGATTGTGGTTCGTGTGGGAAAGCTTTGCTTTTCCATACTATCCACACTCTGGCATATCCATAGAATTTATTAACTATCTTCTTTTTTATCCCCTTTCCTATTGATATAATACAATCAAACCTAATAAGGACAGAAAATATGAAAACAGAAAGTTCCGGTGGTATTATCTTAAATAATAACGATGTAATGTTAGTCTGCCAAAAAGGAAAATCTTGGTCCTTTCCAAAAGGACACATTGAAAATAATGAAACTCCGTTAGAAACCGCCTACCGAGAAATTTATGAAGAAACAGGTATTAGAGAACTTAAACTAATCAAATCCTTAGGCCATTACACACGTTATAAAATAGGTAAAAATCCTGAAACAGATGATCCCTCTGAAGAAAAAAAAATCCATTTCTTTTTATTCAAAACCAATCAACGTTTTACAAAACCTCATGACCCAGACAATACCGATGCTATCTGGTTACCCATCACTGAAGCTATGTCACAATTAACTCATAAAAAAGATAAAGAATTTTTTCAATCAGTTATCCCAATTGTAACAGCTTATAGTACAAATATAATCTCCATAGAAACAACATTTCCAAACAAAGAAGATACCCAAAAACTAGCAGCCATTCTCATCGAAAAAAAACTAGCAGCCTGTTGTCAAATTGAAACCATTGAAAGCATCTATAATTGGAATAACACAACACAAAACGATTCAGAATACCGTTGCTCCATCAAAACAATTCAACCACTATTTGAAACCATCCAAAATATCATACTAAAAAACCACCCTTATGAATGTCCTCAAATACTAGCAAAAGAGATTATAGCTACATCACAACCTTACTTAGATTGGATAAATACAACAATCACCCATTAATTATCAATATCCGTAACAGTAGAGTCAACAGATTTAGAAACATCTGGCGATACAACATCCTTATCAGCTGAATCTAAAATAGCTTCTAAATCTTTTTGAGACAACTTATCTTGTTCTTGCTTTTCTAATTCTAAAACAGCAATACGGTCATCAAATTTACGAATCTGGTCATTAAAAGAATGCTGTTTATAACGTTCCCTTAACAATTTTAAATATTCCATATTCTGTTGAACTAAATTAAAGGCAAGTTCATACTGAGAAAAAGCATCTTTCCGCCGTTTCTTTTCAATTAATAAATCAGCATAAAAAATATGTAATTCAGCAAAAGCTGTATCAGGCACCATTTGAACCTTTAACACGCCTTTTTCTAATTCATCCAAAGCAGCATCCACATCCTCTTGTTGAACAAAAATCTCAGCACGAAAAAAATGAGGCGCAGGATCACTCGGGTTTAATGATAATAATTCTTGATAACTATTTAATGATTCTAGTAATCGCCCCTGACTTTTATAATATATCGCTTTTAAAACAGAATCATAAACCGCAATAGGATGAGCATCAAACACATCGTTAATACGTTTTTGAAAAGCTTGTTGTTGCAACGTTTCTTTTAAAGAGGTCGCATAATTCTTCTCATTATAATCATCTGGTTTAGGCTTTACCTTACTATCTAAAACTCGAATAATAAAACAAGCAGATGCCTCGCAATATGGATCTAAATACATATTTAAATCTGTCGTAGCTAATTGCCCCCTTATAGCCTCATCAAAAGCTAAAAAGTCCTGATAATCAGGCTGAGCAAACGAGTTAATAGAAACAATCCCTTGATACGTTGCTTCTAACTCCTTAACGGAAGCACCCCCAGTTAAAGCATTCAAAACAGCAGCAGACTGCTCTGTTAACTGCTCAGAAGATAAAGCATCATTATTAACAATAATATAATCAACTTTAAACTGTTTAAACGTATTCTCTACAAAAAAAGAATTAATAACAATACCACTTCCATATTGAGCTTGAAACTTTCGAATTAAAGCCTCTCTTGCAAGCTGAGATCGAAACAATTTATAATCTACTTTTTGCTTTTTTAAATATTTTTTTAATTCAGAACGACTTTTAAAATCAGCCTGCAACAAATACTCTTGCTCAACAGCACTAATATCCTCTTTGGTAGTCTCAACACCTTCTTCTTGAGCCGCTATATAATACGCTTCCTGGTTAACAGAATATCCCAATGACTGCATTAAAATTTGTTCATGTAACACTGGAGAAACTTTATTTCCAGCTTGAGTATATTGATTCATCGCAGCTTGATATTGCGAATAAAAACTACGAACATCAACATCATGATTTCCCAAAGATATAAATTGACCAGATGATTGTTTAGGTTTTTCTTTACCACGATTTTTTAAAGCATCAAATCCAAAAAAAACACTCCCTGAAAACATCGTAACACCAAAAAACAAAACAATTGACCACCCAATAACAGCCATATTTCTTCTAAAAAATCCAAACACAACAAATCTCCTTACAATATTTTTTTCAAAGTAGACCGTGTTGACAAAAGAGCTCCCATCAAACACATAAAACAACCCCATAATACTACTATTAAATAAATAATAAAAATATTCTTTTCATTTAAGTCATTTGGGAAAAAAGGTAAAAACGATACCAAATTAACAGCAATCAGCTTCAAACCAAAATGAATCATAGCAACTGCAACAATCGATGAAAACAACCCTAAAAACACTCCCTCAACCAAGAAAGGGCCCATAACAAAACTATCGGTTGCTCCAACTAACTTCATAATTGAAATTTCTTCAGATCGATTCATAATCGTAAGCTTAATGGTATTAATAACAATCAAAAATGTAGCACAAAATAAAACACCAACAATACCCCAACCAAAATACAAAATAAACCGAGACACTTTTTGCATACGTTCCGCCATCTTCCCTCCGTAAACAACATCCTCAACAAACATATTAAACCCTGCTAAAAGTGTTACGATAGACTTTAATTGATGATCATCTTCTAAGCGTACCGTTAATGAAACCGGTAAAGGATTTGAATTAACCAAATCATCAAGATTAAGCGTATCATAACGTTCTTTAAACTCATTCCATTCCTGATCTTTATCTAATAATTCAACAGATTGAATACCCTTTATACTACTAATCTTTTCTTTAAAAAGTCGAATCTCTTTTTTAGTTAAACCATCCTTTAAAAATACTCTTACTTCTAATTTTGAATTCAAATAAGAGGAAAAGTTCACTAAATTCAAATTAACAATTAAAAAAAAGCCAAATATTAACAAAGAAATAAAAACCGTAGCTAAAGAAACCGTAATCATAAACGAAGACCGTTTCATACCAATAAAAGCCTCTACAATAAAAAAGATAAATTTACGTATCATAAACACCCAACTGCTGATCTCGAATTAATTTACCATATTCAAGAGCAATAACACGCTTTCTTAAATCATCAACAATACCTTTATTATGGGTTGCAACCAAAACCGTTGTTTTACGTAAATTTATTTTACTAAGCAACTGCATAATCTCCCACGATGTATCAGGATCTAAACTCCCCGTAGGTTCATCTGCTAATAAAATAGGAGGGTTATTAACAATAGCACGAGCAATACAAATACGTTGTTGTTCCCCACCTGATAATTCAGAAGGAAAATGCCCTGCTTTATCATCTAATCCAACTAGCTCTAAAACTTGATTAACACTACGACGAATCGAAGATCGAGAATACCCAAAAATATGTAAAGCAAAAGCAATATTATCAAACACATTACGAGTTTGAAGCAATTTAAAATCTTGAAAAATCATCCCCATATTACGCCTTAAAAAAGAAATTTGACGATTTGATAATTGATCCAAAGAATAATTATCAATATAAATTGAACCAACCGAAGGAATTTCTTTCCGAAAAATACAATTCAACAATGTTGATTTTCCTGATCCAGAAGGCCCCACAATATAAACAAACTCACCTTTATTGACCATAAAATCAATATTATCTAAAGCACGATGCCCATTAGAAAACGTCTTTGAAAGCTTTTTAATCTTTATCATTTTTCTTGTAGGGATTCCATCATCGAATTACGATCTTCCCAAAATCTAAAATCATTAACAATAACAAATCCCATTAACATAATTAATAATACCGCAAACACATTACTAATCACTAACATAACCTGTTTAGAAGCAGGTTTACGAAAAATAGCTTCATATAACAAAAACATTAAATGACCTCCATCTAAAACCGGAATCGGCAATAAATTCATTAACCCTAATGTAATAGAAATAAAAGCCATTATATTAAAAAAATTAACAATATTTTGAGACAATTGAAAACTAGCGATTTGAACAATCCCAATAGGCCCTGACAAATCAGAAATCCCTGCTTTTCCATCAATTAAATATTGAATATTAAGATATAACAACGAAATACATCGAACAGTTAAATCAGTAGCCTTTATAAGCGAATCAAAACCATATACACGTTGATTCATAGCTTGAAGCTGAATACCTAACCGATATACATCATAGTCCGAATCAAAATAAGGAATAATAAAACGAGACATTTCAACCTCATCTCTAACAAACGTTATAGTAGCACCCTTTTTTGAATCATTAATAACACGAATAAAATCAGCTTGTATATCATCAATAGAATTCCCATTAATCCCAGTCAATCTATCACCAGGCTGCAAGATTTTTGAAGCAGGAGCCCCATCAACAACCGTATCTATAACAGACGAAGTCATAGGAACCCCAACCATCATAACAATACCAACAAAAATCACAAACCCAAGAAAAACATTCATGATAGAACCAGCTGAAATAGTAATAACACGATGCAACAATGGTCGATTTTGAAAAAACATAGTTTCATCAAACTGATCATCAGTATCATCTAAACCAGCTAATTTCACAAAGCCACCTAACGGAAATAAACGTAAATTATACTGAGTATCTCCATATAAAAAGCCTGTAAGTTTAGGCCCCATTCCAACACTAAACTCGGATACACCAATGCCACTCCATTTAGCAGCAAGCAAATGACCCATTTCATGGATAAAAATGACAAAACTTAAACATAAAATGGTGATCAAAACGCCCATAAGAATAGTGTACAAAAAAAAACTAAACGTGACTACGAAAAACTATCAAAAAATAGTATTAAACAAAAAATATAAAAATAAAAAACTATGTATAAAAATCAATTTAATTGTTAGTATATTATGTAATGCAATCACCAAAATACAAACGAATTTTATTAAAACTTAGTGGAGAAGCTTTTAAAGGGGAAAGAGAATATGGTATTGACCCTAAATTCTTAACATATTTAGCAAATGAGATAAAAAATATACATGAACTTAATGTACAAATTGGCATTGTTATTGGCGGTGGTAATATTTTTAGAGGACTCGCTGCATCTGCCAATGGAATGGATCGTGTAACAGCCGATTACACAGGTATGTTAGCTACCATTATGAATGCAATAGCATTACAAGACGCTCTAAAAAAGATAAAGCTAGATGTTCGAGTCCAATCCGCAATAGAAATTAAACAAGTAGCAGAATCATTTATCTTACAAAAATCCATAAAGCATCTCGAAAATAATAGAATTGTAATTTTTTCAGGAGGAACAGGTAACCCCTACTTTACAACAGATACAACAGCCGCATTACGTGCAGCTGAAATCAAAGCAGAAGCTATCTTTAAAGCAACAAAAGTAAACGGTGTTTATGATAAAGATCCTATGGAGTTTCCAGATGCAAAAAAGTTTACTCAACTAAATCATATTGACGTATTACAAAAAAAACTAAAAGTCATGGATTCAACAGCCTTATCATTATCTATGGATAATAATATTCCCATCGTTGTATTTGATTTAATGAAAGAAAACAGTATCAAAAAAGCATTACTTGGCGAAAAAATTGGAACACAAATCGGAGGAAACTAATGAGTAACGACATTAACAGAAAAATGGAAAAAACAATTGATGATCTTAAATCAAAAATAGCCGGATTAAGAACAACACGTGCAAATCCAGATATGTTAAAAAATATTTCTGTTAATTATTACAATAGCAATGTTCCTCTTCAACAATTAGCAGCTATTACAACCCCTGAAGCATCTCAATTCATGCTCAATGTATTCGATCAAGGAGCTATAAAAGATATAGAAAAAGCGATCTTAACCTCAGATCTTGGACTAACACCACAAACAGATGGAACAACCATCCGTATAATATTACCTGAACTAACTCAAGACCGAAGAACTCAACTCGTAAAAACATTAAAACAAATAGGAGAAGAATCAAAAATTGCTATTCGAAATATCCGACGAGATAGTATAGACGGAATACGAGCTGATGAAAAAAACAAAGAAATAACAGAAGATGATTCAAAAACATTGCAAGATAATGTCCAAGATTCAACCAACACATTTTCAAATAAGATTGATACTCTTGTTAAAGAAAAAGAAAATGAATTAATGACCCTTTAATTAATCCACAAACAACAAAAGCAGTGAACGATCAAAATCAAACGTTAGACACAAAAAAATTACCAAAACACATTGCTATAATTATGGATGGAAATGGTCGTTGGGCTAAATCAAAAAATAAAAATCGAATGATAGGCCACAAAGAAGGTGTCAAAGCCTTAAAAAATGTTATTAAAACTTGTATCGATATAAATATCGAATGCTTATCTGCCTATACTTTTTCAACAGAAAATTGGAAACGCCCCGAAAAAGAAGTATCATTTTTAATGAATTTACTAGAAATAATGATAGAAAAAGAAAAGAAAGATTTAAAAGAAAAAAATGTAAAAGTAAATATTATTGGCAACAAAGAAAAACTTTCAAAAAACTTAATAAAAAAAATAGAATTACTAGAATCTAAAACCAATGATTGTACGGGAATGATACTAAACTTAATGATTAATTACGGAAGTAGAAACGAAATTATTAATGCAGTCAATCAAATTAAAAACGATAAAAATCTATCAGATAAAACCATTACAGAAGAAATCTTCCGTAACAATCTATATACCAAAACATTACCCGATCCTGAAATTGTAATACGAACCAGTGGAGAAAAACGAATTAGCAACTTTATGCTTTGGCAAATTTCATACTCAGAACTTTATTTTACTGATACATTATGGCCCGATTTTTCACAAAAAGAACTTCTAGATATATTAACAGATTATCAAGATAGAAATAGACGATTTGGCGGATTATGAAACTACTAACAAGAATCATTACAGGCATCAGTTTAGTTATAATCGCATTAACATGCATTACAGTAGGACACACCCCACTTTGGCTACTTATCTCAGTGATAGGAATACTGTGTTTACATGAAATGCATACAATACGAGGAGTTAAAACAAAATCGATTGGCTATGTTGTATCAATCATAATAACACTTCTGATTATTACATCTACACAATTACCAGAATATGAATCTATTTGGAATTCAAAAATTATATTCCTAGCTACATTTATAATGATATATATCTGCATTATAGAACTGTATAATCGAAAAGCTAGTAAAAAACCTCATTCCCTTTATTCACTCATTTTAAATACATCCATTGTATGCCTAACCATGCCCTATGCCCTAGTCATAAGAAGCAGTGAACTTGGCTTTGAAAAAGCTATCTTATTAGCATGTGTAATAAGTTTAGTAGATACATCTGCTTTTTTTACCGGAAAATTTATTGGAAAACGAAAATTATCAGAACTAAGCCCAAACAAAACCATCGAAGGTCTAATAGGAGGTATTTCAAGTGGATCTATAACAGGATTATGTGGAATTATGATACTAGAATTAGATCTTTCCATATTTTTACCCCTTGTTATCATCATCGCATTAATCTCACCCATTGGTGATTTATATGAATCTATGTTAAAACGAAATTTTAATGTAAAAGACTCATCCTCATTACTACCAGGTCATGGAGGTATTTTTGATCGTATTGATAGTTACATTTTTTGTTTTCCAATCTTTTACTATATTAATAATCTCTTAAGCACATTATGAAACAAAAAAATATTTCAATTTTAGGATCAACAGGATCCATTGGAAAACAAACATTAGACATTGTCAAACATTACCCTGAATCCTATTCCATCATAGGGTTATCAGCTGGAAAAAATATCACTTTACTTAAAAATCAAATATTAGAATTTAAACCAAAAGTAGTATCTGTTACAGACGAAGAAGATGCTATTGAATTAGATAGATTTTGTAACCAACATAACCTCAATATTCAAATTGGATTCTCACATGAAGGGCTAGAAACAATCTGCCATACTCAAGTCGATTTATTAATAGTAGCAATCGTCGGAACAACAGCCATCAAACCTACATATATAGCTATCAAAAACCATATTCCAATCGCATTAGCCTGTAAAGAAGTGTTAGTATCAGCCGGAGATTTAATAACAGAATTAGCCGCAAAAGAAAACGTACCCATCATTCCCATTGATTCTGAACATGCCGCTACACAACAATGTTTTTCAACACAGTCCAATAACACCATCATTGAATCCATAACCTTAACAGCTTCAGGAGGCCCCTTCTGGACACTCCCAAGCAACGAATTTAAAACAATTACCAAAGAAAAAGCACTGCAACATCCAACATGGTCCATGGGAAATAAAATATCAATTGATAGTGCAACCATGGTTAATAAAGGATTAGAAATCATTGAAGCACATCATTTATTTAATATAGAATACAATAAATTAAAAGTAAGCATTCACAGGCAAAGTATTATTCATGCACTAGTTGAATTTATTGATGGTAATATACTCGCCCATCTATCTCCTACCGATATGAGATTTCCAATACAATATGCCCTAGATTACCCACATAAAAAGCCAACAAAATTTAAACGACTCGACATCCACAAATTATCAGGGTTAACCTTTGAAGAACCAGATAGCAAACGATTTCCGCTCTTAGATATAGCAATTGAAGCAGGAAAACGTAAAGGAAGCTACCCCGCTGTATTTAATGCAGCTAACGAAGCTATCGTATCCTTATTTTTACAAGAAAAAATAACATTTTTAGACATTCACAAAAAAATAGAAACAATTTTAAATAATTTCAATCACTACACTCCAAAAAACATCGATGATATTATTACCATTGATTCAACAATTAAACATGACATCTTTCAAACTACTTAACTCAACGCAATCCTGTATTACCTTAAATTATTATTTTTATCACAACCCTAAACTATGTCATTTTTTAATTCAAAACTTTAATTCATTAGAAGACATCTCACAATACAAAACTGATATTACAGCACAATTCAAACTAAAAAATCCACAAGTTTTAGATACATTAACAACCTTAAAAATCACCCCCTATGAAACCTACCTAAAATCTAATGACACACATATTCTGTCATTAAATGATCCCAGTTATCCAAACTTACTAAAACAAATCACCTACCCTCCCCCCATCCTCTTTTACCAAGGAAACCTTAATTGTTTATCAAAAACAAAATTAGCCATTATCGGGCCAAGAAAACCATCAGACTATGCAAAACAAGTAACAACTTATTTTACAGAAAATCTATGCCAAGACTTTTGTATTGTATCAGGGTTTGCAAATGGCATTGACGCTATAGCGCATCAAACAACATTAAAAAACAAACAACATACAATTGCCGTTATGGGAGTCGGTTTAGATACATGCTATCCAAAACACCACAAACAATTAAAACAAGAAATCATTAACAATGAAGGATTATTATTATCCGAAATCCCCTTATTTAGCAAACCTGAAAAATTTCATTTTCCATTACGAAATCGTATTATTAGTGGTTTATGCGAAGGGGTGATCATTACAGAAGCCGCAGTAAAAAGCGGTTCATTAATCACAGCAAATTATGGATTAGAACAAAACCGCGAAATCTTTGCTATTCCAGGCAATATATTTGAAAACACATCAAAAGGTGTTCATGACCTAATCAAGCAAGGAGCAAAATGCACAACATCCCCCCACGATATTTATGATGAATTTAATATTAAACAATCTAAAAAAAACACCTCTCAACCCCAGTTAAATAAAGCAATTAATAAAGATACATTATCAGAAGCCGAAAAAACAATTATCAACTGCATTACAACCCCAAAACACATTGATGAACTTATTCATGAAACACAATTAAACCTATCTGAATTACTACATACTCTAACCTTCCTTGAAATAAAAAAAGTCGTTACTAAAACAGCAGGGGCCTTATATACATTAACAAACTCATGAAAAAACATTACACCGTTTATACCGCTAATAAAAAAAACAAACTTAAACCTATTTATAAAAATCTACAATTAAACAATATGCCCATCATAAAAATGAACCAAACACATTCTAATATCATTCATACTATTACTGAAAAACCAAACCAAGCATTAATAACCATTACAAATACAGATGGCCTAATAACATCACTTAAAAACATTGGCCTAGCCATCAAATTTGCTGATTGTATGCCCATTATTATTCAAGCACATCATCACTTATGTGTCTTACATTCAGGAAGAAAAGGAACTCAAAAAAAAATTTTAACAAAAGCTATCAAACAATTAAAAAAACTAACAAAAAAAGACCAAGATTATCATATTTGGTTAGGTCCACATATTTCTAATACACACTACGAAATTGATCCAATAAAAAAAACAACCTTTAATATGCTAGCTGAGACTATAGCCCAATTAAAATCCGAAATAAATTTAGCTAAAAACAAGCTTATCATTCATTCAGAATGTACACATACATCAAATAATTTTTACTCCTATCGAGGCGATAACCATACCAAAAAAAGAAATTACATCATCTGCTATCAACATTAAATAAAATCATAAGCACATCAACACAATCCAGTGACAAATATGTTAAAACAACCAGTAAAAACGTCAGATTCAACTTAATTAAACATAGGATGACAGCCAAGAATATGGTATAAATTAATAATGAAAAAAATTAATAAAACAAAATTTATTTTCATAACAGGTGGGGTTACCTCATCCCTTGGAAAAGGAATTGTAGGCGCCTCATTAGGAGTTATTTTAAAAAGCAAAGGCCATAAAGTAACGCTACAAAAATTTGATCCCTATTTAAATGTAGATCCTGGAACCATGAATCCCTATCAACATGGCGAAGTATTTGTAACAGAAGATGGCTGTGAAACCGATTTAGACTTAGGCCATTATGAACGATTCATAGATGAAAACTTATCCAGAGTTAATAATATCACCTCTGGCATGATCTATTCTGAAGTACTTGCAAAAGAAAGACGAGGCGATTATTTAGGAAATACTGTACAAATCATTCCACATGTTACTAATGAAATAAAAAATCATATTATAGCAGCTACCAAACAAAATGATTATGACATTATTATTACTGAAATTGGAGGAACCATTGGTGATATTGAAAGCCTTCCTTTTTTAGAAGCAATTCGCCAATTTCAATTTAAAAATAAAGAAAACTGCATTCATATGCACTTAACATTAGTTCCTTACCTAAATTCATCCGGAGAATTTAAAACAAAACCTACACAACATAGTGTCAAAGAATTAAGAGCCATAGGTATTCAAACCGACATTATTGTCTGCCGATCCTCAAAAGCATTCCCAAAAGAAATTAAAGATAAAATAGCTTTATTTTGTGATGTAAAACCAACGGACGTAATTATGTGCCCCGATGCTAAAAGCATTTATGAAGTTCCTATTTATTTAAAAAGTGAACAGATTGATAAAGTGATTATAGAAAAATTAAATTTAAACCAATCAAAATCTAACTTATCTGAATGGAAAAAATATATAGATATTATTTATCAAAAAGATAAACCAAACATCAACATTGGTATTGTTGGAAAATATACAGCACTATCAGATTCTTATTTAAGTGTAACAGAAGCACTAAAACATGCCTCCGCAGCCAATAAATGTAATTGTAATATTATTTGGATAGATAGCGAAAAACTAAAACCATCAAATGTCAGCAAACAATTAGAAAAATGTGACGGAATCCTTATTCCTGGAGGATTTGGAGACCGTGGTATATCAGGAAAATTAATAGCTGCAAAATACGCAAGAGAAAACAAGAAACCATACCTAGGACTTTGTTTAGGGATGCATATTGCTGCAATAGAGTTTGCCAGAAACATTTTAAAGCTAGACGATGCAAATAGTACTGAGTTTAATCCAAATTGTGCAGACCCAATTATTGATTTTTTACCTAATCAAAAACAACTAAGAGAAAAAGGTGGCACAATGCGACTAGGCGCCTATCCCTGCCATATTGAGAAAAATACAAAACTACATTCTATCTATAAGAAAAATGAAATCAGCGAACGACATCGACACCGATATGAATTTAATAATACATATAAATCATTATTTGAAGATAATGGAATTAAATTTTCAGGAAATTCACCTGATGGCGAGTTAGTAGAAGTCATCGAACTAAAAAACCATCCATGGTATATTGCCTGCCAATTTCATCCTGAGTTCAAATCAAGACCTTATAAAGCACACCCTTTATTTAATTCATTTATCAAAGAAACTCTTTTAATCTCAACTAAGACATCTTAATTTTATTCATATCAATATCTAACTGCGATATTTTATAACCTAAAATACGATGCGTTGTATTAAGACTACGAGCTGCTTTTGAAACATTCCCATTAACATGCGTCAACATATCAATAATAATCTTTTTTTCATAACGATTAACCTTATCCTTTAAAGATAATTGATAATCAAAATGAATATCCTCTTCAGTATCAAACACTTGCATTGAAGGAGGAAGATGCTTAGGAAGTAAAACATCTCCATTACACATAATAACAGACCGTTCAATACAATTTTCTAATTCTCTAACATTACCAGGCCAAGCATAATGAGATAAAATATCACTCACCAAACTTGAAATACGATTAATCAATTTACCATTATCTAAAGAATAGCGCTCTAAAAAATGTTCCGCTAATAATAAAATATCCATATTTCTGTCTCTTAGTGGCGGTAAATGAATAGGAAACACATTCAATCGATAATAAAAATCTTCCCGTACGTTCTTTAATTCAATTTCTTTTTCTAAATCATTATTAGTAGCAGCAATTAATCGAACATCAACAGCAATAACATCAAGCCCCCCAACCCGAGTAATTTCTTTTTCCTGAAGAACACGTAACAATTTTACTTGCATTTGAGGAGAGAGTTCTGTCACTTCATCAAGAAAAACAGTTCCTCCATCAGCCGCTTCAAACTTTCCAATTTTCGTTTCATAAGCATCAGTAAAAGCACCTTTTTGATGGCCAAATAACTCTGACTCAATTAACGTATCGGGAATAGCCGCACAATTAATACGAATAAAAGGTTTGGATGCTCTAGGACTTTGATAGTGGATAGCATGGGCAACCAATTCCTTTCCTGTTCCACTTTCACCACGAATTAAAACCGTAGCATTACTAGAAGAAACTTGTTTAATGGACTTATAAACATCCATCATCACTTTACTTTTACCAATCATGTTATGGATATCATATTTTTCTAATAATTCTTGCTTTAAAATAATATTTTCATTTCTCAAGGATTCCTTTTCAACATCCAATAATTTTTTCAGCTTCAATTCTTGACTAATCATCAACGCTACCATATCTAATAATTTAATAATAAATTTTAAATTTTCATCATCTCGAAACAAAAAATCAACAGATAACGTCCCATAAATATCATCACCCAAAATTAAAGGCATACAAATAAATGATTCATCCGACATCCCCTTAACATCCTTTATACCAGAAATATCAAAAGCTTCATCTAAATGAGGAATAATCATAGGGCCTCTTGATTGAAGAACCTTAGAAGTTATGGACTCCCATTGTTTAAAAGATTGTGATTTAAATTCTGCAGAATCAATACCATAACTGACCTTAATACGAGGAAGCATGGTCGACTGATTAACAACGGTCAAAATTCCCTTCATAAAACCCAAACGTGAATGTAACAACTCAAAAACACAGTTTACAGACTCTTTTAAATCTAATGATGACGTTAATAAATTTGAAATTTCATGTAAAACCAATAATTCTTCAGACTCTAATAGATCATAGTACTTAGGCATATAAACGTGACTCCATAATGAAAATAATATAAAAATAATCTTACATTATACGTATAACTTCTTACATATAAACAATCACCAGTCTACATTTTTGTAAAAAAATAGTCCAGCATAAATACCTAACTAAGACTTGACAATATAAATAGCAATTACTATCATATGCAACTAAATATTAAGATAACAATTTGAGTTAAAAAAATGGCAGTACCAAAGAAACGACGATCAAAAGCAAAAAAAAGAACACATCGTTCATTATGGAAAATTTATTCTCCAGAAACAATGATATGTACCCAGTGTGGAGAATTAACCTTACTACATCATGCATGTAAACATTGTGGATACTACAAAGGTAAACAGGTTTTAAAAATAAAAGTTAAAAAAGAAAAAGAAAATAAGGAAACCTAGTTGATTACAATTGCCTTAGATGCAATGGGAGGAGATTTCTTTCCGAATGTAAACATAGATGGAGCCATATCCGCCACAAAAAAATTTCCAATAAAAATTATCTTAGTTGGAAACAAACAACAACTAGAAAAAGAAATAAAAAAACGTTCAAACTTTCCTAAAGAAGCAATAATAATCGAACATTCTGAAGACATCATCGAAATGACAGACTCTCCCTCAAAAGCGTTTCGAAAAAAGAAAAACTCTTCTATCCATGTTGGATTAGAACTTGTAAAAACCAAAAAAGCACAAGCCTTTGTATCAGCAGGAAATACAGGAGCTGTATTAACAGCATCGACGTTTATACTAGGTCGGATAGAAGGAGTCGACAGACCGGTATTATCAGCTGTAATCCCCTCTGAAAAAAAACCATTTGTAATGCTAGATATGGGCTCTAACGTAGATTGTAAACCCACACAATTACTTCAGTTTGCTATCATGGGACATGCTTTCTCAAAATCAATAATGGGAATAGAAAATCCAAAAGTAGGCCTACTAAACATTGGTGAAGAAAAAGAAAAAGGCAACATAACAACACAGCAAACACATGATTTATTAGAAGAAACAAATTTAAACTTTATTGGCAACATAGAAGGAAAAGAATTAATAAAAGGACATACCGATGTCGTTGTTTGCGACGGATTTGTCGGAAATAATATGTTAAAGTTTGGTGAAGGTATCGTTAAAATGTTTAAAACATTTTTTTCTGAAGAATCTAAAAAATCACTCTTATCACTCATAGCACTATTATTACTTAAACCTACATTTAAACGATTTAAAAAGAAATTTGATTATGATGAATATGGAGGAGCACATTTTTTAGGAGTTAATGGAATTAGTATTATTGCCCATGGCAGTGCATCTGAAACAGCAATACAAAACGCCATCAAAATGGCCTATCAATCAGTCAAAACAAATATGGTTGATACTATTAAACAAGCCCTTAAACAGTCCGAATTACATACAATATCTGAGGTAAGTAAAAATGGGAGCTAAAATAAAAGGCCTTGGTCATACCATTCCTAAAAAAAAAATTTCAAATCAATTTTTTATTGATCAGGGGCTCGATACAAGTGATGAATGGATTAAAGAACGAACAGGGATAGAAACTCGCTATTTTACCCCTGACGAAACAGGCAGCTCGGATTTAGGGTATGAAGCCGCACTTGATTGTCTAAAAAACACCAATACAGATATATCAGAAATAGATCTAATTCTAGTAGCAACATCCACTCCAGATCATAATGCATTTCCATCAACAGCCTGCCTAATACAAGAAAAATTAGGATGTAACAACATACCTGCCTTTGACATATCTGCAGCCTGTAGTGGATTTTGTTATGCATTAACAACGGCTGAAGGATTTTTAGCAACACAAAAACACAAAAACATCCTTGTTATAGGAGTGGATTGTTTATCAAAAATTTCAAATATGGAAGATCGTGGAACCTGTATTTTATTTGGAGATGGTGCTGCTGCTGCATTAGTAACAAAAACAGCTGACAAAAATGAGGGGGTAATCTTCTCAACTATAAAAGCAAATGGTTCATTAGCTAATATTTTACAAATTCCAAAAGGAGGGTCAAAATACCCCTTTAATGAGACTATAGCAAAAGAAAAAAGTCATTTTATAGAAATGGATGGATCAGCCGTTTTTAAACAAGCCATTAAAATAGTTGTTTCTGAAATCAAACAATCATTAGTCAGTATAAACCTATCCACCGATAATATCGACTATCTAATATGTCATCAAGCTAACCAACGAATTCTAGATAGAATTTGTGATAATCTAAAATTACCAAAACAAAAATGTATAACCAATATCAAAACATTTGGAAACACATCCGCTGCATCAATTCCTTTAGCTATGTCAGAGTTTCATAAAAACCATGGCTTTAAAAAAGGTGACATTATTGTCTTAGCTGGGTTTGGAGCAGGATTTACGTGGGGAATTACTATAATAAAATGGACATAACACCTTAATACTTTTACGAAAGTAAAATTACTGATAAAATAGCGTTTTCATAATTATGAGACTTAAAAATAAAAATATTTTAATCACAGGATCTACAAGAGGCATAGGACTTTCAATAGCACATGAATGTGCTAAAGAAGGAGCTAATTTAGTAATCCATGGAACAAAACCTGAAAAGGTAAATGAAATTGTTGATCAATTAAAAAAAATCTATCCAACAAAAATAGTTGGGTTTGCCTATAATATTAAAGAATTTGAAAATTGCCAGAATTTAGTGAAACAATCATTAGAATCATTAAATTCACTAGATGTACTAATTAATAATGCAGGAATAACAAAAGACAATTTATTATTAAGAATGTCTGAAGAAGAATGGAGTGATGTCATCCAAACAAATTTAACATCCGTATTTTCTATGACTAAAGCCATATCAAAATCATTTTTAAAACAAAAATCTGGAAAAATTATAAATATGTCTTCTGTAGTAGGAATTATAGGAAATGCAGGACAAGCAAACTATGCAGCAGCAAAAGGAGGAATTAACACATTTACAAAAACAATTGCAAAGGAATTTGGAGCAAAAGGTATTCAGTGTAACGCAATTGCCCCTGGTTTTATCAAAACAGAAATGATTGACACTTTACCAGAGGAATATCTTAATACTATAATAAAATCAATTCCAGCAAAAAAGCTAGGATCAACAGATGATGTATCAAAACTTGTTTTGTTTTTAGCATCAAATGAGTCAGATTATATTACTGGCCAGATTATATCTGTTGATGGTGGAATGAATATCTAAGTTAGGAGGAAATAAATGTCATTAACACAAGAAGAAATATTTGAGAAAGTTAAAAAAGTAATTGTAGAAGGGTTAGGTGTATCAGAAGATTTAGTAAAAATGGAATCATCCTATACAGATGATCTAGGTGCAGATTCATTAGATACAGTAGAGTTAGTAATGGCTCTTGAAGAAGAATTTGGAACTGAAATTGCCGATGAAGATGCTGAAAAGTTAACAACAGTAACAAAAACAGTCGAATTTATACTTAGCAAAAACTAAAAATGTCAACAAAACGAGTTGTAATTACCGGGATGGGAACTCTAAACCCATCTGGAAATTCTGTAGAAGAATTTTGGACATCATTAAAAAGCGGAAAATCTAACATAAGTTTAATAGATGAATTTGATGTTAGCCGCTATTCAACACGATTTGCAGGATTAATAAAAAATTACGATTTTGAACAAATTTTAGATAAAAAAGAATGCAGACGATTATCTAAATTCATATTATTTGGCTATGCTGCTACAGTAGAAGCTATCAAACAATCTGGATTAAACATAGAAGAACATGCAGAAGATATTGGCGTTGAGATAGGATCTGGAATTGGAGGGATTGATGTTTTAGAAAAAATGACAATAGCACTCCATGAACGAGGCCCTAGTAAAGTAAGTCCATTCACTGTACCAATGATGATCATTGATATGATCTCAGGATTTATCTCAATTAAAACGGGAGCTAAAGGACCTAATGCATCCAGCGTATCAGCATGTGCATCTGGGTGTCATGCCATGGGAAATGCCTTTCAAATGATAAAAAATGGTAAAGCAAAAGCCATGATTACAGGTGGATCAGAATCAGCAATAACCCCAATAGGATTAGCGAGTTTTTGCGCAGCAAAATCATTAAGCCAAGATAATGACAATTATCAAACAGCATCAAAACCATTTGACTTAAATCGAACAGGTTTTGTCATGGGAGAAGGGGCTGGAATTTTAGTTTTTGAAGAATTAGAATTTGCACAAAAAAGAGGAGCTACAATTTTAGCAGAAGTAACAGGCTTTGGATCATCAGGAGATGCCTATCATATAACCGCACCCGCCCCAGAAGGAGAAGGTGGTGCTAGAGCCATGAAAATAGCTCTCGAAGATGCATCCATAGAACCAAGAAACATTGATTACATAAATGCACATGGAACTTCAACAAAAATGAATGACATGAATGAAACAGCCGCTATAAAGTCAACATTTAAAGATCATGCCCATGACGTAGCAATCAGCTCAACAAAGTCAATAACAGGACATTTACTAGGTGCAGCAGCTGCCATAGAAGCCATAGCATCAATATTAATGATCCAAAATAATATCATAATACCAACCATCAATTATAATACACCTGACCCAGACTGTGATTTAAACTATACCCCTAATAAAACAGTTGAAAAGGAAATCAATACAATCATGTCAAATTCCTTTGGATTTGGTGGACACAACGCCGTTATTATTATTAAACAATATGCATGATCGCAGGGATTGATGAAGCAGGAAGAGGCGCTTTAGCAGGACCTGTTGTAGCTGCATGTGTTATATTCTTAGATCAATCCAGTAAAAACATAAATTATATAGATTCTAAACAAACAACTCACAAACAACGCATCCAATTATATAAACAACTAAAAGCAAGCAATAGCATTATACGCTGGAGCAGTATTAATCATAGAATAATTGATCAAACAAATATATTAAAAGCGACCATGACAGCCATGTCACACTGCATTAAAAATTTAACGATAAAACCAAAAAAAATAATCATCGATGGAAATAAGAAACCCATGTTTAATAATTTAAAAATAGAAACCTGTATCAATGGTGATACATTAATTAAAGAAATTTCTGCAGCCTCCATTATTGCAAAAGTAATTCGAGATTCAATAATGACAAAATATAGCCATTATATTCCACAATTTAACTTTGAAAAACATAAAGGATATGGAACAAAACAACATTATAACGAATTAGCAACTCATGGGCCTTCCAAAATTCACCGAAAAACATTTAATCTCAATACACAACTAAACCTATTTTGAATAACACTAGAAAAATAGGGAACCATTATGAAACACAATGTATCACATACTTAAAAAAAAACAATTTTTTTATCAAACAAAAAAACTACATATCTGCATATGGAGAAATTGATATTATTGCAGAAAAAAATAATATAATAAATTTTATAGAAGTAAAATCAGGAAAATCTAATTTTGAAAATTTACTATATAAATTAAACTCTACAAAACAAAAAAAAATTATTAAAACAGCATTAGACTATTTAACAAAAAATAATATAAATAACACACAAATTAATTTTATATATATGATAGTATACAAAAACAAAATACGGTATTATGACAACGCAATACCATTAGATTTAAATAAGATATGAAACAAAAAGAAATAAAAAAAGAAATACAATCAGAAAAACAGATTTTAAACACAATCTATACAATCATAAAAATAGAAACATTATCAAAAGAAAAAGCAATCGATATTTTAATAGTATTAAAAGGATCCTTACAAAAAACAAATAAACCAATTGATCTATCATTATTATTAAAAATTTATACATTACTTGTAAAAGTAATTCCACATACACAAGAGATCAATAATTTATTATTTATAAACTTTTATGCCCTATTTAACTATTTATCAGAAAATAATCAGACTAAAAATACTAACATACGAAAATATTTATTATTAATAGAATATTATTTAATGCAACATAACAATACTATATTAAAAGAACAAATCGAATTATTACTATACATCATCCAAGAATTAATCCAAAAAAAAATCACTATATTCAGTTTTCAATATGGATTTTTATACTTAAAAATATATGATTTAATCCAATCAAAAAAATTAACAGCCTATTTCAAAAAAGAACTATATCAAACTAAAGATATGATTTTATCAATTTGTCCTGAAACAGAAGAAGGCAAAGAACTCATCCAATTAATGTTAACTAAAACTAATTAATGATGTTCTATAACCCTCAACTTAGCTTCTGATTGAATAATTAAATCCCGATAATACGATTTTCTTTCAAAGTTTTTTGCTTTTGAATAAGCTTCTTTAGCTTCTTTAAGTTTACTGATTTCTTCCTTTTCATTAAGATCATCATAAAAAAGAAGATAATCCGACATGATAACAACCCTATTATCAGAAATAGACAACAAACCATTCGTTACAAAAAAAGAATGCAAATCACCATTGGTAAATTCATAAACAACATCAGTATGTTCTAACATAGTAATCGTCGAAGTATGATCTGGGTTTATTCCCAACTCGCCTTGCTTAGAAAAAACCTTTAAAAAAGAAATTGTTTCAGAAAACAACTCTCCTGCATAAGAAATTACCGACAAATGCATGGTATCCGCCATTATGATTCCTTCATTTCCTTCGCTTTTTCAATAACATCTTCAATAGAACCAACATAAGAAAAAGCTTGCTCTGGAACATCATCATACTCACCATCAATAATACCTTTAAATCCTTTTACGGTATCTTCTTTAGAAACATATTTACCTTGAATACCCGTAAATTGTTCTCCCACAAAAAATGGCTGAGAAAAGAACTTTTGAATCTTTCGTGCTCTAAATACAATAACCTTATCCTCTTCTGAAAGTTCATCCATACCTAAGATTTTAATTATATCCTGTAATTCTTTATACTTTTGAAGAATCTGCTTAACACGATTCGCTACATCAAAATGCTCTTGTCCAATAATTCTAGGATCTAAAATAGTTGATGTAGAATCCAATGGATCAACAGCAGGATAAATTCCAGAAGAAGCAATCACACGTGATAAAACAGTCGTAGCATCTAAATGTGAAAATGTAGTAGCGGGTGCTGGATCAGTTAAATCATCAGCAGGAACATAAACAGCCTGTACTGATGTAATAGATCCTTTAGTAGTAGACGTAATTCTATCTTGTAATTCTCCCAAATCGGTACCTAACGTTGGCTGATACCCTACAGCAGAAGGCATTCTACCAAGTAGTGCTGATACTTCTGCTCCAGCTTGAACAAATCGAAAAATATTATCAACAAATAATAATACATCCTTTCCTTCCTGATCACGGAAATATTCAGCTTGAGTTAAGCCAGTTAATCCAACTCTAAAACGAGCACCAGGAGGTTCATTCATCTGACCATATACCAAAGATGTTTTATCTAAAACACCTGATTCCTTCATCTCTAACCATAAATCATTTCCTTCACGCGTTCGTTCACCTACACCCGTAAAAACAGAATACCCGCCATGCTCCATAGCAATATTACGAATTAACTCCATAATAAGAACTGTTTTACCTACACCAGCTCCACCAAATAAACCAACCTTACCTCCAACCGGATAAGGAGCTAATAAATCAATAATTTTTATTCCAGTCACAAACATTTCTGTAACAGAACTTTGCTCTTCAAAAGAAGGGGCTTCTCTAAGAATAGGAAGATGATCATCCGCCTTAATAGGTCCATCAAAATCAATAGGTTCACCTAAAACATTCATGATACGACCCAAGGTTTCTTTACCAACAGGAACTGTAATTGGAGCACCTGTACTACTACCTTCCATACCACGAACTAATCCATCCGTAGAATCCATAGCAACCGTTCTTACAACATCATCACCTAAATGTTGAAACACTTCAAAAACTAACTTTTTACCTTGTTGATCCTTTAACTCAATAGCATGGCCTTGATCTGGAAGCTGGCCAGTATCAAACTTAAAATCTACTACAGGTCCAATAACTTGATTAATCTTACCTTTTGACATTATTTTTTCCTCCATTTAATTAATTAACAAGAGCTTCCGCGCCTGCAACAATCTCAGAAAGCTCAGTAGTAATCTGAGCTTGTCTTTGCCTATTATAAACTAACGTTAAATCAGATATCATATCACCAGCATTACCAGAAGCAGCGTCCATAGCAGCCATTCTTGCACCTTGTTCTGCAGCAGAACTTTCAAGAAAAGCATTATATAACGAATACTTCACATAAGACTGACATAATGAAGACAATACATCATCAACATTAGGTTCTATAATAATATTTTGATCAACATCACAATCATCATCCGAATCCCATCGAATGGGAAATAGTTGTTTTGAAATCAGATTACTTGTAACAGCTGATTTAAATTCATTATATAACAAAACAATTTTTTCATACTTTCCTGACAAATAAGATTCAGCACAATCTGTAGCAATATCAGCAACCTTATCTATAGTCATAGTTTCCTGAAAATTTTCAAAAGATTGAATAACAGAATTCTTTGAATGCTTAAAATGTGACATAGCCTTCTTACCAAACAAAATCAAATCAGCATCATTAGCTGATTCCTTAATGTAATTAGTAGCAAACTTCAAAATATTACTATTAAAACCACCACAAAGACCTCTATCTCCAGAAACCACTATAATCAAATCACGATCTGATTCAACAGGACTCATACATGGAACATCAAATAAGCCATTCGAATCACTACAAACCTGATTAATATTAAAATCTAACTCATGGATAATAAAACGACTTGATACAGCAGATTTAGAAAAACGCTTAAACTTTGCAGCAGAAACCATTTTCATAGCCTGCGTCATTTTACGGGTTTTCTTTACTGAATTAATACGATCCTTAATATCTCTTAGTTGAGCCATTTGATTATACTTCTACAAAAAGTTTTCTAACTTCTGCAATAATTTCTTCAAACTTAGTAACTACTTCATCTGACAATTCTTTTTCCGTTTCAAGTTTATCTAATAAATCTGAATGTTGAGAATTTAGTAATGAATACAATTCTTTTTCAAATTCCTGAACTTTATTCAATTCAACATCATCCAAATGACCATGAATCGCAGAATACACAATAGCAATCTGCTGAGAAATACGTAACGGGTTAAACTGATCTTGTTTTAAAATTTCAATTAAACGCTTACCACGTTCTAATTGTTGTCTAGTAGCCGCATCCAAATCAGAACCAAACTGAGCAAACGCTTCAATTTCCCAATATTGAGATAAATCCAGTCGTAAACGACCCGAAACCTTTTTCGTTGCTTTAATCTGAGCATTTCCACCTACCCTAGAAACAGAAATACCAGGATTAACAGCAGGTCTAATTCCTTTATTAAACAAATTAGACTCTAAATATATCTGTCCATCTGTAATAGAAATAACATTAGTTGGAATATAAGCTGACACATCACCTGATTGAGTTTCAATAATTGGCAAAGCAGTTAATGATCCGCCACCTTTCTCATCAGAATATTTCAAGGCTCTTTCTAATAAACGAGAATGCAAGTAAAATACATCACCAGGAAAAGCCTCTCGGCCTGGCGGACGACGTAATAATAATGATAATTGACGATACGCTACAGCATGCTTAGACAAATCATCATAAACAACCAAAACATGTTTACCTTTATCCATAAACTCTTCACCAATAGCACATCCTGCATAAGGAGCTAAATACTGTAAAGTAGCAGAATCTGAAGCCGCTGCACTAACAACAACCGTATAATCCATCGCACCATAATCCTTTAACGTTTGAATAACTCGAGATACCGTAGATTTTTTTTGACCAACACCTACATAAACACAAATTAAATCTTTTCCTTTTTGATTAATAATCGTATCCAATGCAATTGCCGTTTTCCCAGTCTTTCTATCACCAATAATTAACTCTCGCTGACCACGGCCTATTGGAATCATCGTATCAATACATTTAATTCCTGTTTGTAATGGCTCAGAAACAGGTTGCCTATCACAAACACCCGGTGCAATTCTTTCAATAGGTCGACGTAAATCAGTATCAATATTACCAACACCATCAATAGGCTCCCCTAATGGATTAACAACTCGCCCTAATAACGCATCCCCAACAGGAATATCCATAATACGCTTTGTTCTTTCAACAACATCGCCTTCCTTAATAGTGGCTCCATTACCTAAAATAACAACCCCAACATTATCTTCCTCTAAATTCAAAACAACTCCTTGAACACCAGAGGCAAATTTAACTAACTCACCTGACATAACATTTTCAAGACCATAAACACGTGCTATCCCATCCCCTACTTGCAATACCTTTCCAGTTTCTTTTTCTTCAACATTCATATCAAAGTTTTTAATTTGTTCTTCAATAACTCCTGTAATTTCTTCTGGTTTAATTTTCATAACATTACCTTCCTTTTATTGAAATGCTAATTTTAAATTTTGTAACGAATTATCAAGCGTTGCATCAAACACAACATTATTTGATTCAACCCTAACCCCTGCCAATATAGATTCATCAACAACAGTTTTCAAATCCACATCTTTTTTAAAATACCCCTTTAAATACGAAACGATAGCTGATTTATCACTATCTCTTAACGATGTTGAAGAAAAGGCAACAGCTGACACCTGATTTTTCAAGTCATAAATCATAGCCTCAAGCTCCATCTGCATATCGTGCAAAAGAAAAAAACGACCTTTTGTTACTAACAATGATAAAAAATTAGCCAACAATTGATTCCCTTTTGGCAAATATAAATGAAGCACCTTCATTTTTTTTGACAACAAAATAGTAGGATCTTGCAATAAACTAATCGTATCAGGATCCTTAACAATCTTAGCAACAACCTTAGATAACAATTCTAACTGCTCACATCGATCATTAACTGAATCAAAGCAATTAGAAAAAGCCTTAATATATCGTTTTGCTAATAATGCATACTTCATGATAAAGAAATCTTCTTTAGACCATCCGATATAAGTGTTTCTTTATCTTTATGATCAATACTACGTTTCAGAACAGACTCAGCTAACGTCACAGAAATCTCTCCTACTTCATTAATCAAATCTTTCTTTGCCTTATCAACCACTAACTCAATATCTTTTTTAGCCTGATTAATCAAATGATCCGATTCTTTTTTAGCTCCAGATATAATCATTTCTTTTTCTTTTTGCGAATTTTCTTCAGCCTTTTCACGTATAGACTTAGCTTCTTGACGAGCATCATTTAAAACTGAACGTTGTTCTTCTAACAACTTTTCTGATTGTTCTTTATTATTTTTCGCATCTTGTATATCAGTCTTAATATCACTAGATCTCTTTTCAATAAATTCCGATAAAGGTTTAATTAAAAATCGATTTAACAAATACAGCAAGATTAAAAAATTAACCATCTGCATGATGATTTCATAAATATTAATAGAAATCACAATTTAACTCCTTAAACAACAAAAATCAAAATCAGAGAAACAACCAAAGCATAAATACCTGTCGTTTCAGAAATTGCCTGTCCAATAATCATAGTCTTTGTAATTAAATTAGCTTCATCAGGTCTTCTTCCAATAGACTCACATGCCTTTCCACCTACAAAACCTTCACCAATACCTGGCCCTACAGCACCTAGGCCCATAGATAAACCAGCAGCTAGCAAAGCTAACGCCTTAATTAATTGTTCTCCTGTTATTACTTCCATTTTCTTACCTCCATTTTATATTACAAAAATTAAAATTAAAGAAACAACCATAGCATAAATGTCCGTTGTTTCTGTAATTGCTTGACCAATAATCATAGTCCTGGTTAATAATCCCATATTTTTAGGATCTCTAGCAACACCTAAATTTGCAAAACGTGCTACCAAACCATCACCAATACCAGGACCAACCG
>CERS01022634.1_pt1 | contig 26019 bp, 22 predicted proteins | sample 356251 | NCBI WGS metagenome assembly CERS01 (sample SAMEA2621020, study PRJEB7988) | marine metagenome | isolation source: saline water (ENVO:00002010), including
CGCCTCGTACATCGCATCTGAGTTAGTTAAACGCGCTCCTAAAACATCGGTCATATAAGAAAGGGTATTTGTAATTTCAGAGCGCTGAAACCCTTCCTCTCTTATCTTGGCAACTACTTTTAAATCAACAGGATAACTGCTCTGCCCAAAAATAATTGTTGATACTAATAAGTTTAATGCTGCAATTAATATAGGATTTTTAAACATTTTATTCTCCAACCATTTCAAATTTTATAAGCTCAACAGGAATATTTCCCGCATTATTATACTTATCAAGAAAATCTTTTATGGAGAACTCTTTGCCTTCGGTCTCAAGTTTTTCTGCATACTCAGTCATCAGTTTTTCAATCAAATACTTACCGGTAATATAGCAAGTACCGTAACCTGGCTGCCTAAGATATAAGTGTTGTTCAAATCGAAGAAGTTCAGGTTCTCTCTCCATCCAATTCCGTGGTGTCCATTTGACATGAACCTGACTTGCTTCTTCCATTGTCATCATATTGGCATGGGCATATAGTGATCCTAATCCACGCGCTGCTCTTTGAGCTAACATTATCCATACTATTTCCCTAGAACGCGGATTATCATCATACAGACCAGCATGTAAAAACATTTCTTCAACCGCTGTTGCAATACCCTCGCTTTTTGAATCGTAAATATTATATAACGGAGCTAGGCGCCTAATTGGGTTTACATGGGGATTATCTCTGATTTCTGCAAGGTCAAACCAATGGTAAAAATGAGAATATAAAGGTAATGGATCATAATGAAGGCCAATTGAGAAAAAGTTTCGATTTTCACTAGGAACATATCTTCCCATATGTTCTCGTAGAGCTTGTTCCATATTTGGCTTGATATACATGATATCTTCTTCTTCTAAAAACTTCATCATTTTTTTAACAGCATTATCAGTTAACACCGCAAACTCTTCAGGTGAATCGGCAGCTTTCATCTTAGGTAAGTTCCGGTTGTTGTGCTCTTCTAATTTAAGAAAGGACCACGCACGATATAATTCACGTTCTAATAGCTGAGCTTCTTCTTCCCAACTCAATGGAACAAGGTGAACATTTTTTTGATACCAACTGTAATTTTCCTTACCAATACCTGATGGACCATTTTTATTTGATGACTGCAACTCAAGCCATTTGACAAATTCCATGTTTGCCCTTTGCGCTTTCTCTATTGCATCAAATAATGGAATATCGCTTTGTTGGTTATGATGTTTAAAAAGTTTCTTTTCAATCAATTTTAAATTCTCACCTTGATCTCTTAAATCTCTAATACCAGCGATCCACAGGTCTCTGGCATTGCCAGTAAGATTAATTTCAGCTTGCTTCAAAAAGGCAGGAATAACTCTAAGAAATTTTATAAAATCATCCTTTTCGTTTCCTCTGAGAGGGAACGAATATTGCCAGTATTCTAAGAGTGCGTGATTTGTTGGACCTTCATGGGCTGGCACATCACTTTGGTACATCCAAACGGTTTGGTAGAACGCAGGGTCTCTTTCCCATGATTTTAATACTCTTTGATTAAAATCGTAACCATTCATCTCAGCCCGAATGAACCGATAATCAGCTTGGGCTGATCTGGACCAGTCTGTTGTATCAATTTTAGCTAATTTCTTTTCAAGAGATTTAAATATACGACGTCGTTTATTAAATTGACCTTTTGTATAATCCGGCGCGCCATCTCTTAATGGGGGGTTTTCAAAATCTCTCCATAAAAAGAAAAATTCATGTAACTGCTCATAATTATTATTTTCCTGCCCTTTTTCCGGCAAAAACATAAAAACGATTAGTGAAAAAATAGTTAATCTCATATGCTTAACACCTTATCTAATCCCCTATTAAAGAATTTCATCTCTTCAGGCTTTGCCATACTTAATCTGCACCAATCACCATAAGGAGGAAATGGCCTTCCAACTATAACTCCGTGCTTTTCCATCGCAGGTTGAAATTTTTTTATATCCATTCCTGTTTTAAGAAAAATAAAGTTGGTGTGGGATTTTAAATACTTTATTCCTTTTTTGTCTAAGTGATCGGTAATAATCTTTCTTGCTTGATTATTTTTTTTAATACTAAACGCTTGGAAATTTTTATCATTATACGAAGCAATCGCTGCACGCAAGCCTACTACATTTAACGATCCTGTTAAATAAGAACTAAGTCGTTTGGTTATATCGTTATTAGCAATGGCATAACCTACTCGCAACCCAGCTAAACCATGAACTTTAGATGCTGTTCTTGAAATAAGAATTTTATTGTTCGGATTCACTAAATGCGACATTGATTTATAATTACCATCCAACGCATATTCATGATATGCTTCATCTACAAATACCAAAACTTTTTTTGACACTTCAAGGCAGAAAGATTCTAGCTGGTTACTTTCTAATGCCAGACCGGTTGGATTGTTTGGATTGCAAACATAAACCATCTTTGTCCTTTTATTGATACTGCTAGCCATTTTATCTAAGTCAATGTTGATACCATCATCCATTTTAATCCGATTAACTTTTGTATTCATGGCATTTTTGGCATAATTATTAATTGCTTCAAAGGTTAATTGGGGTGATATCATATCACCATTATCAATGCCATTCATTAGAGCGGCCTTATTTAAAATTTCTCTTGAACCAAATCCAATTGAAATCTGATCCTTATCAATATTATTTAATAATGCAATAAGCTGAACAAATTCTTTCTGAGCTTGACGCATGGTATAAAGATTTGATTCAGAAAACGCCTTTTGCATTGCGCGCTGAGCAATTCTAGAGGGACCATAAGGATTTTCATTATACATCATTCGAATGGGCTTATAATTTGTGGCATCTACTATCGATGAAAAATCAATCGTAGAACCAATCATCGTGCCTCCAAACAAAGTTGCGCCTTGTTTTAAGAATTTTTTTCTTGAAATATTATTTTTCATAATAATCTTCCTTTGTTAGTCTAGCATCGCCATGCATTCAATTTCAATTTTAGCATCAAGAGGAAGTGCTACGCCGAAAGTAGATCTAGCTGGACGATTATCTGGAAAGAACTTCTTATACTCTACGTTCATATCTGCGTAGTCAGATATATCTCCTAACATACACATACACTTTACAACCTTATCTAGAGAAGAGCCATAGGTTTGTAAAAGGTTTTTAACATTTTCCATTGCCTGGCGTGTTTCTGCTTTGATTCCGCCTGGTACAAGATTGGGTTCGCCGGGCTTTCTTCCAATCACACCAGAGAGGTAAACCATATTTCCAACCTGAACAGCTTGTGAATATGGCGGATCATTTTTCGCATGGGCTTCAGATTGAAGATATTTGACTTTATTAGAATTTATCTTGGCTTCGGTTTTGATTTCACAACCAAAAAATTGAAATAAAAAAATTATAGAAAAGACTAGAGTTGGTAGTTTTATTAAGTTCATATTTCCCTCTCGTTTGTACAATTTACAAACGAAATATACGAAATAAAAAACTACCCTTTTTTAGGGGTATTATTTGCTTATTTATTAGAATGTATATTGCTTTGAGTGAATTTATAATCGCTGGCATTGTGGGCAAAAGTGTGTTCCACGCTGTGAAACAAAAATCTTTTTTAAAATAGTCTTACATCTTAAACATGGGTTTCCTTGTCTATCGAATACTTTTAAGAATTGTTTAAATTCACCAGAAACTTGATTGCCGTATGAAAAATTGATTATGGTTGTACCATTAAACTCAATTGCTCGATTCAGAATCTTAGGAATTGCTTCGCTTAAGGTTTTAATTTTAGGTTTGCTAATTGTTAATGATTTTTTCTTGGGGTGAATTTTTGCCTTCCATAGAGATTCGTCAATATAAATATTGCCTAATCCTGCTATATATTTTTGATTGAGGAGCAAAGGCTTAATCATCCCTTTAGACTTTTTTAGAACTTTATACAAAAAATTATTATTAAAGGCTGGCGATAAAGGCTCTACGCCCAACTTTTTATTGATCAGAGTTAAATCTTCAAAATAGTAGATTCTACCAAACTTCCTGTAATCTTTAAAAAAGAGTTTTTTCCCATTAGAAAATATGATTACAGCACTACAATGTTTCATTTGATCTGCGTCATCAATTTCCATTTGAAGCTGACCTGTCATTCTTAAATGAATACATAGGTGGCCTTTATTTAAATCAAAGATTATATATTTCCCTCTTCTTTGAATATCAATTATAGACTGTCCTTTTATAATTTTGTTAAGGTCAAAAACTGAATGTGTATTAAAAACTTTATTGAAATTGTTTGGGCTGTTAATACTTATAAGTTTAAGCTTGGTCAACAAAGGCCTATAATAATTAACGACTGATTGTACTTCAGGCAATTCTGGCATAGTATTTAAATTAGGTAAGTTTTTTTAATGCCATCCAAAGTGTTCCCACGCTTAGTGTGAAGAGGGAAAAACAATAAATTAGTAGTAAGTAATTTTGATTATCTTCTTGAAGGGTAGTGTAAAATGAGCTTAAAAAGAAAGCTGACATAGCGCAAAAAATAATAGAAAGCACACACAGAAAAATAAAATATATATTTAATTTCACCTATTTCCTTAAGGCTTAATTTTTTTAGATCTAAGAATATAAGTTTTGGGTTGCAAAAATAGTGATCCTATTTGAAAGAGCGCTACTAAGTAAGCTCTAAGCTTAAGAGTCTTTATTTTTTTGATTTTTTAACTGGCACATCAAAACCTTTTTTAAAAGATTTATCAGAAAATAGCATTGAGAATTTATCCTTAGACTTATTAACCTTTTTAAGGCAGCCTGCACAGCATAATTCCACGCTTAATCCTTCAACAGTAACCTTTTTAAAATCTTTTTTCGTATGATGATTATGACCTGGGCTTTGTCCAGTTACTGGACAACCACTTTGCACATACTGACCAGTGCTAACAAGCTGGAAATTGGCTTTGGTTGAAAATTTAGCAGGAGTTTCATCATAATCCATTTTGCAACCACCGCAACAGAAATAAACTTTTCCATCTTTGTAGGTTGAGAATTCATGATCTTTTAAATCTTTTTTGTTGATCTCATCACCTGAAACAACACATACAACCTTCTCTTTAGGGGGGTCGTTATTTAATGCATTTAATAAAGATGAAATAATAATTAAACTGAATAAAAGATACTTTTTCATAAATAGCTCCATTGATATACTACAAGGAATTTAATCCATAAAAACTAAAACATAATAAAAAATAACGAGCTTTTTAAACAATAAAGCCTGCTAGAAGAGCAGGCTTTATTGTTTTTATTTCCTTTATTTAATTTTCACCCATTAATGGCTGAGGAGTGCTTAAATCTTTACGTTCTTTAATAACCTCTCGCATTCTCGATCTAACTACTCGTTGGTAAGTTTTTTGCATTTCATCTGCCTTTTCCTTGCCATATACTTTTTCCCATCCGCCGCCGCCGCCAACACCTGTTGATTTTTTCAACTCCTCCATTGAATTGACTGGATATTCATATAACCAAGCATCTGGATTTGAACCGCTTGCTACATGATATATGCGATGATAGTTTTCACTTCTAGTCCTTCTTTTGGCATTAGCACCAGCTTTAGCAACGTTCATATAGTCTTCGCCTGTACCAGGACCTGTATAATTCCATGAAAGATGGAAGATAGGTGGCCAAGGCCCATCGCTATCAGGGCTACTATGGCTTAACTCTGGATGAAAGACCAAAAAGTCAGTTCCAGCGCTGGAATTATCAACGTAAGGCGCTACATACCTATTCCAGTGATCAACATCAGACTGGCTACGCACTCTTTCATCAAAGGCTTTCCAAGTATGCGGTCCTGACCAGCCCATTAATGATCCAAAATTTGGTCCGCTCAATACATCATAATAATACTCTGGCCATTGATCTTCCCCATGATGTCTTGCCACATGATCTTTTAAGCCTTTTTCTAGCATCTGCGCTTTACCCTGTACTGGCTTCACGTACCACACACGCCATACCTGCTCTTTATCTTCTTGCGCAGATAGTAGATTTAGACTAAAAACATACATGGCTAGTAATAAGAATTGTTTCATATTATCTCCTTATTTAGTAAAAAAACTCGCTTTTTAGCGGGTTTACCCAATAGTTAATTACCATACTAAAGCATAAATGATTTTCTTACTGTATGTCAAGATTAATATTGCTCTCTATAAAATTAAATTGGCAAAAAAATGAGCAAAGATTATAATGTCTTGGAAGAATTCTTTACGCGCTCCATTAAATGAACTAGCAAGGGCAAGCTACTAGATTTTTTCAAGTTCTTTAGATATTCATCTAGAGTTTCTTGATCCAATGATTTTAAAAATTCAATATCTTTATTTTTTAAGTTAGCGTCTTTTAGTTTTCGTAGCCGATTTTTTATAAGAGTGTCTTTTATATCAAGCTTCAATTCCTTGAGCCCTTTCAACATGCGCCTGACCTTGATTTTTTCTCCAAATTTTGGTTCATAATTTGAAAAAAATTCTTCAAGACTATCTAATATTTTAGATTTTTCTCTATTGCTAAGCTGTCTTTTTTTATTCATTAACTAAAATAAGACATAGTAACTAGGGTTTTATAAATTTTAATGTATACCTATCACTTTCACCGATTTCTTTATACAGTTTTTGCATCTTTTTTATTTCTGACTTCTTAAGACCTCTGTCACTGAATGATGGGGGAAGATTCCAAACCCCTCCTGGATAGTCTTTAGTATCTTTTGGGTTTGCATTGATTTGTGACGATCCTGTATAGATAAAACCAACAGCCTCAGCATCACGAATCATACATGGCTCGCAGGTATATCCTTTTTCATCTACAGTTGAATCGCTTCTATGATCAGTGATACCAAAAATACCACCAGGTTTTAAGGTTTTAAATACGGCTCGAAGTTTTTCAAACTCAGAACTGCCTACCCAATTATGATAATTTCTAAAACTTAAAACCATATCAGCGGATTCCTCTTTTCCATAAACTTCACCAGAGAGTAAAACTACAAGAGGTTTGCCGTAGAGTTTTTTATTCGCTTTTAGCCTCTTCATTTCAGCTTGATAAGAATTTCTCCTATATTCACTTTCTGAATCGGGGTCATAGGTAGCTGAAACATATTTTCCTTTATTTTTTAAAAAGGGGGAAAGAATTTCTTGATACCAACCCCCACCAGGGTTTAGCTCAACAACGGTCATATTGTTTTTGATACCAAAAAAATTAAGAGTTTCGATTGGGTTTCTATATTGATCCCTGGCTTTATTTTTCTCAGAACGGTGATTTCCTGAAATTATCTCTTCAAGTGATTGAGCAGAAATAAAACTAGAAACTATTATAGAAAAAAAAGTTATTTTTTTCATTTGATCCTCATCATATGTATTTATCTTAAAAATTAAAAATCATATTCTAAAAAAAGGGTAACAAAATCACTGCCGCCCTGAGTATTATTAAACCATTTTAACTTTCTAAATACGCCAGATCGATGTGAATCTGCTAATCCTAATCTAATATTTCTTAAACTATCTTGACCGGTAAGGTCGCTCAATCTAAAATCAAAACCTATATTTAGAAAGTTCATTATTTTTGAATCTCTACCACTTAAACGTCTAGTCTCTCTACCTTCTACAAAAGGTACCTTGCCTGATACTGAAAAGCCTTCGCCAATAAAAAGTCTTACTGGAACATTTTTATATCTTGTTTTATAATGTGCCATTAAAAAAAGATTGGCTTGGTTGTGATCGACTTGAAAGCTCATCTCATTATATCTTATTAAGCTAAATCGTAAACTTAAATCTATTGGATAATTATTATAGTCATTTTTTATTTTACGTGAAAAATCAAATCCTTTAATCGAAGTATGATGATATTCACGTCTAATATCTCCTAGCAAAACAAAACTCATCAGTGGCCTTGATTCATATCCCCCATAGACTCGAAGGCTATTTTTTTTATCTACATAATTAGCTTCTTTTAATGAAGAATTTGGATTAGTGCTTGTTAATAGCGTAAAGGCTAAAAGAGTTGATTCTATCCAAAATAACATAATTTTTTATATAGCTTAAAAACATAAAAGCCTCTAAATAGAGGCTTTTATAGTCAAATGGGTTGTTAAATTTCTTCTCTATAGATATAGAGATAGATAAAATATCTATAATGGTGTGATATCGACGGCCTTAGGGCCTCTTTCACCATCAGCTACTTTAAATTCAACTGCATCTTCATCGTTAAGTTCTGCTTCACCAGAAACTCCAGATACATGAAAGAAATAATCTTTTCCATCATCACCGGTAATAAAACCGTATTTCTTGTCTCTGTTGTAGAACTTTACTTTTCCTTTGTCCATAAAAATATATCCTTTACTAATTAATTAATATTTTAACTTAGTGAAAACTTTGCAAACATGAAAGGCTGTATTCTAATCTGCTAAATTTTTCTCACGGAGATTGAAAACTGCCAAATATCGCTTCCTTGGTCTATATCGCTTTCATTATTATTAAGAGCGCCTTTAACATAGAATGGTTTTGAAATATTGAATGAAAGTGCTCCGATTTGTGAATTGACCAAATAGGATATGGTAGGAGCAACGCTCAAGGAACTCGAATTAGGCTCTTTGATTCCATTCCAGTATCCATTTCCACTTTGCAATATACCTATACCATAGCCGACTGAAGAATCTCGTTTATCAAAACGCTTAAATGTGGCCGAAAGGGAGAGATTTAAGATGGGCGGGGCAAGATAATTGAACTTATTCTCCTTAATCGGATACTCGTAAATCAAAAAACCTCCGTAGAATAAAGGGTTAGTCGAGCGCTTTAAGAACAACTGGCTTTCAAATATGTATTTGTAGGAGCCAGTACTTAGACTGAAATGACGATGTTCAGTCTTTTTCTCTCCTTTTAGAAAAAATGGATCTGATGTTAAAACACTATTTGATGGGATAGATACGCCACCACCAAAAATAGCTCGCAAACCATCGCCCATACCATCATTCTTTGCAATATAGCGTAAAATAATTTTGCTATCACCTAACCAACCTGGGTTCGCATTGCTAAAACTTTCAAGTGTTGTTTCGGTGCGATGATGGATAGAGCTACCTTTCTGATCCCAAACCATTGACCTGATTCCAATCTGAGTTGATAGTGCAAGGTTTATTTCATTTGATAGCCCATAAATAACTTTAGGGTTTATAAGTACTGTATTGAGCTTACCGCTATGCTTGAATGGCTCATTACTATCAATGGGATCATGCCACCAGTCAATAATAGATGACTGGAGTTGAATTCCATAGTATGCTTTGCCCTTAGGGGCGCCAATGCCTTTATCTGCCTCACCAACTGGCAAGGATGGATTACTTCAAAGGGCTCATTGCCCATACAGGGCAGCGATCAGCATAAAAAAGAGTAATGGTTTAAACTTCATTATAGAATTTAATATATCAATCTGGTGATTTATTAATAATTAAATTAAAATTTGATTGGAGAAAATAAAACAGTTCATCGGGTTTTTCAAAAAGATAGTCAGGATCAAATGATGATAATTTTTGTTTATCGCTCATCCCCCAAAGAACGCCTAACGATACCATGTCAGCATTTTTTGCTGTCATAATATCATAACCCGTATCACCAATAAAGAAACTCTGATTCGCCTTAGCATTAAATTCACTCAAAACATGTTGGGTACTTTTCGGGTCAGGCTTTAAGGGAAATTCATTTCCCGATCCAATCGTTATGTCAACATATTTAGAGAAAAATCTATCGACCGATTCCATCGTAAAGGGATGGCGCTTATTGGATATGATCGCGATTGGAATTTCTTTTTCCTTTAATAAGTCTAAAATCTCATAGACATAGGGGTATACTTTGGTATTTTGATTTAAGTGTCTTTTATAAAAATGATCGAGCGACTTAATATAGCTTTCTGTTGATATATTGTGGTCTTTGGGGAGAGACTTTTGAATCAAATCATTGATACCTCCTCCAATATTCTCTTTATAAAAATCGATTGAGTGCGTTGGATATTTAAATTTTATTAAGACATCATTAACTGAATTTGCAATGTCTTCTACTGTATCTATCAATGTACCGTCAAGGTCAAAGATAACAGCATGGCTGTGCTTCGCTTTATTTTTCATAGAAGATGTTATCTATTTCAATAATAACATCTTTTTAGTTTGAACAAATTCTTTGGTTTGAATTTGATAAAAATAGATCCCTGCAGCTACCGATTCGCCATTGAAGTTTTTAGAATTCCATATAACTGAATGATAACCGGGATTCTGCGCGGAACTTAAAGGACGCGCAACCTCACGCCCGGTGATATCATAGATTACAATATTTACTAGTGCTGCTGTTGGCAAATCATAGCGTATCGTGGTTGATGGGTTGAATGGATTAGGATAGTTATCCTTAAGCGCAAACGTAGCAGGAATTGGTTTTAACTTATAATCCACCGACCCTGAGCTAATCATATTGTTATTTTGATCAATAAATTCATATGAAATAGCAATATTTGATTCGTCCTCTGAATAAGGGTTAAGGCCAAAGGTTATATCATCGCCATTGAGGATCTGATGAATTAAGATCTTTCCAGATACCGTATCAATCTTTGAAAGCCTGTTTTTTATTCCTTGGATCCCAACCGGACCAATTGGGTTAATTTTCATTTCAGCTGATGGATAATTGACTATGATCTCGGCTGCATGCGCACGATCTGGAACTTCTATATTTAAGCGATCGGTAGTATGTGAAATATCTATTTCTTCACCCTGTTTCGCATTCTTATTGACAAGCATCTTACCAAGCTGATCGTTATCCCAGTGCCACATATAATAGAAAACCATTCCATCTTCAAGGTCATAAATACCATCGAGCTCTGGCATATAAAATGGGATTTGTCCACTAACCGGTCCAAGCTCAAAGCTTAAATCTTGACTCTGCCAGGCATTGCTAAACGTATTAAAATCGCTGATATCAATTGAGCCGTTCATATCAAAATCACCTAGATAGCTAGTAGAATATTTATATTCATACTTTACAGAAGTATTGCCTGCCTTATCTTTCATATTATTTATCGTAATTCTAAGCTGATCGCCACCAACAAATGGGGCTGAAATCTTAATTTCGATCGTTTTTGAATCTTTTATACTATAATTATAATCATAGGATGCAGCAAAACCCTGACCACTAGTCGTTTGTTCGGACACAAGAGATACTTCAGCAGATTCAATTGGCTCGGATAGCTCATAAGAGAGCATTGCATTCTCTGTCAATAATATTACTGTTTCAGGTTCTACTGAAGCCGATTCTATAGTGGGGGGAACGAAATCTACTTGGAAACCATCAGATGAAGCGATATCTGATCTGTTACCAACGCCATCTGTTGCTCTAACATTGGTGTAATATTGCGTATTGGTCGCTAAATTTAATTGATTGAATACATATGAAGAATCTTTTCCAGCGTTGCGCCATGCAATCAAATCGTCACTGCCAATCGAAGTACCAACTGAAACCTCATAAAATTCAATTCCGGTACGATCTTTAAAGCCTGTCCATTTTACAGGTAATGTCAAGCCTAGCCAGTCTAAATCTTGATCATACCCTTCTGTGACTGTTCCAATGGTTGGCGCTCCATTATCAAAATACCATTTAAATGGTTGATCAACAATATTCATATTCCCTGGGGTATCGGTAAATGATGCGCCAGGCACCTCAATAGTCAAAGGGCCATTTCTGTTTGGCTTAAAGGTAGCTTTAAAATTGAGTGGTGACATTTTTACAAAATTACTGAGCACGCCTCCCTTTACTATAATAGTACTATCTATGTTTACTATAATTGTATCGACAATAAAATTGTTTACTTTAATGTCGGTTGCAACAAAATCGTTTGTTACTTCAGAAGAGTTAAAGCTTATGATTAATAATGAATCACTCGAGGCAGATTTATTAACGATCTTATCGCCATTAGTATTTTCTGCTGTAATGGTCATCGAAGGACCAGTACCATCATAGGTCCAGTTAAGCTGAGATAGTGTCGGGTTCTTGTTGCCAGCCATATCGGCAAATACGTTCGCTGCAACGCCAACTACTGTTTCGCCATCTTGATTTGGCGTAAAGATTGCGGTATAAATTTTTGCCGAGGAGGCTGTAAAATCTGAGATTGTTCCACCGGTAACTGAAATATCATCTAAACCAAAAGTGGCAACATCCTCTGTAATGGTAAAAGTAAGAAATAGATTCTTATCATTGGTAAGAGAGCTATCCAATACGGCAATATTATTCTTGTTAACCGCTGTGATTGCTAGACCGGGGTCAGTTCCATCAAATGTCCATCTAAATTCTGCGCTAGCCGTATTGTCATTTCCAGCGGCATCGGTAAAGGTATTTGCTTTAACATTTATCGTTCTTAGTCCATCACCACTAGGCGCAATCGTAGCGGTATAAACTGTATCTGAAGATGCGTTAAAATTAGTGAGCGAACCTCCGGTTACAGTAATATCTCCAGCTACAAAGTTTGAGGTGGCTTCGCTTGAAATAAACGTTAGCATTAGAGGATAGTCATTTGTTGCGGAACCATTCTTAATTACAACATCTGTATTATTTGCTGCAGTAATGACCATGGATGGCTGCTCTCCGTCGTAGGTCCAGCTGAACACAGCGCTTGCTTGATTAAAATTACCTGCAGTATCAGTAAATTTATTAGCGTTCACTTGGATTGTACTAGCGCCACTAGATGGCGTGAAAACAAGCTGGTAGACTGTTGATGATGTACTTGAGAATGAGACGACTTCACCGCCAGAATATGTAATGTCATAATCTTCAAAATTGGTTGTAGCCTCACTGGTGGTGAGGGTAAAAAATAGCGTATCATCTTTACTGGTTGCCCCACTGGCCACTTGTGTTCCAGCGCTATTGACCGCAGCAATGGTGATGGTGGGGGCTATTTGATCATAAATCCAGTTGAAGTCAGTTGAAGCAATATTACCGTTACTACCCGCATCCGTGAATTTGTTAGCTGCGACGCCAACTGTGATTGAACCATCTGCGATCGGTGTTAATACTGCGGTGTACACTGTTGATGAAGATGCGGTAAAATTACCCAGATTAGCACCTTTTACCGTAATGTCTGCTAGTGCAAAATCACTGGTTCCCTCTGATGCGGTGAAGGTAAGATTTAATAACGCATCATTAGTTGTAGCTCCATCTGCAACCTGCTCCCCTTCTCCATTAGTAGCGGTAATAGCCATGGTTGGACTATTACCATCATAGGTCCATGTAAATGTGTTGGTTGCAACATTGCCATTTCCAGCAATGTCTGTCATTTTACCAGCGGGAATATTTACGCTCATGGATCCACTGCCGGTCGGGGTAAGCTTGACCGTAGAAACTGTACTACTTACCCTAATTAGGTCGCTTAAAGAACCGTCTCCTGAAACATTGATCTCATCAATTATAAGTCCAGTCACAGCTTCGCTTGCAGTAATCGATAAGGTCAATTGGGAATCATTTGTAGTGGAGCCGCTTGAAACCGCAGTGCCACCACTATTAGCTGCGGTTATAGTTGCGGTTGGACTAACGTTGTCATAGGTCCAGTTGAACTGTGTCGCTGCGGTGTTGTTATTACCTGCAGCATCGGTGAATTTATTAGCAACTACATCGATCGTGGTAGCGCCATTAGAAGTTGGTGTAAAGCTTGTGATATAAAGCGTTGGTGAAGACGCTAGAAAATTGCCAAGCGTACCCCCAGATAAAGTAACATCATCTACTGTAAAATTTGTCGTGGGTTCAGATGCGGTAAAGAATACGATGATTGATTTGTCATTAGTTGTAGCGCCATCTGAAATTGGATTTGTTCCATCGCTTGCAGTAATCGTCATAGAAGGAGCAATATTATCGCGGCTCCAAGTAAACTGGTTCGATTCGGTATTATTATTACCAGCGGCATCGGTGAATTTATTAGCAGCTACATTGACTGCGGTTACACCATTATTGGAAGGGGTAAGCGTTGCGGTATAAACCGTAGATGAGCTAGCTGTAAAATTACTAAGTGTACCACCAACAATCGTAACATCGTCTACTATAAAGTTTGTAGTGGGTTCAGATGCTGTAAAAGTAAGGGTTAAAGTTTGATCATTAGTGGTAGAGCCACTACTAACCGTAGTGCCGCTACTATTGGCAGCTGTGATTGCCATTGTTGGTGCACTAGTATCAACCACAAGATCTGTATTTGCAGATAAAGAGTTAGCGCTACCAGGTTCGGGCAAAGTTAAAACTGCATTGTTACCCGCAACATCCGTTATCGCTCCACCATTTAGGGCAAGCGCTGAAGTGCTTTGAACATCCAAAGCACTAATATTGTCCCCTTCAACTATAACATAAATCCAAATTAGAACAGGTCCACCGCTACCGCTGTGATAATATTGCTGTTGATCATTGGTTCCTGTCTCTAGGGTAAGGCGTGGTCTACCGGTACCATCTTCCTGAAATAGTTCAGAATTAATAAAGACATTTTCACTGAATGTAATCGTGATATAAATCTCGTCACCTACATTATAAGATCCATTTACTGTAGATGATGAGACTGAAAGGATCGTAGGTGGCGTGGTGTCCGGTATCGGTATAAGCTTGAATACGCGAGCATTACCAGCGTCGCCTCCAGTCTCGTCATTTCGCTCTGCTCCAATTCCGACGCGGTCACCAGCCGAGTTCATCGATACGGACCAACCAAAATGGTCTGCTGCTGCCTCGCCATGAATATCATCAACAAGTTTGGACCAGGCGTTATCTTTATATTCATAAATACCAACTTCACCTGTATTTTGATGGGATGCCCTGATTGCAACGCGGTCGCCAGTCGAGTTCATTGATACCGATGCTCCAGATCTGTCATTTTTGAGATCACCATCGATATCTGCTCCAAGCTGCGACCAGGCATTATTGGTAAACTGATAGATTTGGGTATGACCGCCGCCGCCAAGACCAGTGGCATCATTTTCGGGCCCACCAATCACAAGACGATCACCTGCCGAGTTCATTGATACAGAAGCGCCAAATTTATCATCTGTTGCTTCGCCATCGATATCTGCTCCAAGCTGCGACCATTCGTTATTGGTATACTGATAAATGCGGACTTGACCGGCAGTGGATGCACCACCAGACTCTACTCCGATCGCCACGCGATCTCCAGCCGAGTTCATCGATACGGAAACACCAGTTTTATCACCCGCTGCTTCATCGTTGATATCTGCCCCAAGCTGCGACCAAGCGTTATTGGTATACTGATAAATGCGGACATGACCGGCATCGGCTCCATTGCCATCATTTAAAGGCCCACCGATCGCAACGCGGTCACCGGCTGAGTTCATCGATACGGAATAGCCAAAATTATCACCTGCTGCTTCGCCATCAATATCTGCTCCAAGCTGCGACCAAGCGTTATTGGTATACTGATAAATGCGGACATGACCAGCATCGGCTCCAATATCATCATTCTTATACGCACCGATCGCAACGCGGTCACCCGTAGCGTTGATCGATACGGAATAGCCAAAACGGTCTCCTGCTGCCCGACCATCGATATCTGCTCCAAGCTGTGACCAAGCGTTATTGGTATACTCATATATGCGAACATGGCCCGCATCGCCTGCGGTACCATCGTTCCTATACGCACCGACAGCGATACGATCACCTGCAGCATTTAATGCTACCGCAGAACCGAAATTATCACCCGCTGCTTCACCGTTCATAGCTGCCCCAAGTTGAATAGCAACCCTATTTAAGGTTGCGGTATTATTGCTTTGACTGGTTTCTGCCGATTTTGATGCTTTATCAATAATACTATCTAGCACGGGATTAACGGTCAATGTCTCGGTGCCATCTGGCACCTCAGACAATCCAATGCCAAGTGTATACACGTTACCATTGGCTGAAATACTTGTTGGGGTAGTACTGGAAAGCTCAGCGGTACCACCGCTAACTGAAAATGTAAAATCTGAAGCCTCAAGATTGCCTGTACCAAAAGGAGTGCTATAAACCGCTTCGCTCATAGTTACAGCAATCGTGGCGTTATTAGTGGCGAGATTTACAGAAGAGATCACAGGTAGCGCTGTATCGATGATCAATGCTTTATTTGCACCCAACGAACCAGATGCTCCAGGTGCTGGAAGCGTTAAAATAGCATCCTGGTTAGTATCATTTTTGATGGTTCCACCATTTAGTGTAAGCGAAGTAGTTGCTTTATAGTCTAAGTCAGGACTGTCATGCCCAGATGCTACCGTATAATTAAAGGTTAACGTACTCGTACCGGATCCGGAGGTGTAATTCACCGAGACATCAGAAGAGCCTGTTTCAAGAGTTAATTGTGGTGTTCCAGATACAATTACATCATCTGAAAAAGTCACATTAATCGCTATTTGATCATCTTTATCAAATTTACCGCTGGAGGCAGTTGAAGTTACATTGGTAACCGTTGGTCCAGGGGTATAAGTAATAAATACTTTTCCATGGCTTTCTCCAAAAAACCCCGAAACATTACTTTGTGCATAGCCGTTATTTTTTGAACCGCCGCCGCCGCCTGATTCTTGACCGTTCCAAGAACCTCCTTGGCCGCCACTATATCCGCCGCCGCCGCCTGAACGAGTTAAAGAATTGTTCAAACCGCCGCCGCCTGCGCCAAAACCACCATCTCCACCAGTACGCACTCCTTCAGCATATCCATCAATACCACCGACTAAACCATTAATAAATGATTTTCCTCCAACCGGCTTAACAGTGCCATAGTTTCCATCCTGTCCATCGGAGAAAAATCCGCCGCCGCCTGCGCCAGGGCCATTTTCCTGTCCATCATCACCACCGTTACCATCGGTTCCGCCTCCATTATTGAGTGTATGACCTCCATTGCTTGTCATCTCCGCATTAATCGTTTCTGTGGTTCCCCAATTGGTTAGTCCTCCTCCACCTCCCGCAATCACCAATACAGAAGCGCCTGTGTTGTATGGAGCTTTAATAACGAATGTTCCGCCGCCACCGCCGCCACCGCAACGGCCACAATTGGTACTAGAAACGCCCACTTGTCCAACAGCTATCTTTATTACGTCACCTTGTGTTAAATCAAAAGTACCCGTCATTGTAGCACCATGACCGCCTCCATTAGCACCCTGAGCTCCTTTAGCCTGGATCGTATAGGATGTTGTAATAGGAACTGTCCATTCTTGAATGCCTTGAGTATTAATTGTTACCTTTCCATCTAGATCGGTTCCGGAATAGGCGCTATTAATTTGAGCCTGGGTTGGCCCCTCACGTCCGGTTGCGCCTGCATTGGTGAAGTTTAGGGTCACTGTTGAGGCGCTTGAACCGATAGCGCTATTTGCGCTCTGATGTTCAAATTGATTTTCAATAGAAGGTTGCGAAAACTCTAAAGTTTCGCCATTAATATTTTTTTCAAGTTTATAATCTAAATTGGCTGCTTCAAGAATTTCTTCCGGCTGAAGATCTTCTACTGTCGTTACTGAATCAGCACTAATCAAAGATTCAGAAACTGAGTAATCGATCTTACTTTCCTGCGATAATAATAAGCTTGAAAGGTTAAGCACAATTAATACAGTGATTGCTAATATTTGATAAACTCTATTCAGCACTGATCACTCCCTGTCCTAGGCTTTGTATCGCAATCTCATTTCCATCTGTATCAAGCAGTTGAGATTCAGCAGAGACCTCAAGAAAAGCATCGCCATAGCCGGTCACTTTAAACTTAATGAAGGCAATCTCACCCGTACCAGATACTTTCTTCTCAACCCCCATAAATAAAGAATAGATATCAAGTTGACCAGATCCATCATCATCATAAACAAAAAGCGGAGCTGCATCGCTATTGAAGAGCAGGCCTGGGTTTACTGTTACAATTTCTAATTTTGAATTATCGTACAGAATTCGCGCGCGCATACCAGCGATATCTTCAACCTTAAGAGCATGCAGAATTACTTCAACTTCTTGACCAACACCTGAAGAATACTTTTCAGGGCTAAATAAAAGCGCCGGTGGATTGTTATACTCTGTATCTAAAATATTGTCAAACTCAGGATCAATCAGATCACAAGAAATGAAAAAGGTAAATAATACGATGAAGATGTAATTAATCAAGCGCAATTGAAAACCTCAATTGGGGTTGGCTAATGATCGGGTCAAAGCCCAACCCTAGTGTAGTTTTTTTGCCAAACGGTTCTGGTGTAATGTCAAGCATATAAGCATCTACCATATTGAGCACATGTATCGCAGCAGCAGTACGAAACATGGTGATCAATGTATTATTTTTTCGGATCATAGCGTCTTCTGCTTCTTGAGTTTTTCCCTTATAATACTGCAACAATTCTTCATCAGTTTCTGCTTTGTATTTTTTAAAGTATAGGTCCACTTTTCCGTACGCTCTATCGTAGTCAAGATACGCTAAATAGCCCAGCGAAAGTGCAACTACCTCTGCGCTATAGAATATTAAACCTCTGCCGCTTTGGTCTGCATAATAATGACCCCATCCCGGAATAGCAGTAGCGCGCGCTAATGCGCCTAAAGAAGTTTTAACATTTGGTCTTCTAATTCTTGTTCTTGTTTTGCCTTTACGTTTAAGAATCAGTGATTCTGGAGGCGTTTGGTTCATGATATTCCAAGCCATGATCTCAAGCTCTACCACCATCCCATCGACTGGGCCATTATAGTTGGTTTTTATGATTTGTTCTTCTAAGCCTGTTACGACATTGGTAAATACAGCATTGAGCGTGTAGCGCTTTTTATTCTTTTTAACTGATCCCGTGATGATGTATTGCACGCCCAGTGTGTCGCCGATTGCCTGAAGTACACATTCTGCTGCCTTACAGTTTGATGGGGTGTATCCAGCAGATGTGATTTGAGAAATCAAAACATCGCGGTCAACTAGAATTGCCTTTGCGGTATTTTGTAGCTCACTTGAGAATCGTTGAGTTAGGGTTTGTACCTCCAGTTCGCTGATGCCAGATTGTTCAAAATCAACGACAGCTACCGAAACTACATCAGACTGCTGCGCAGTTAATTGACTGGCATAGCATATAAAAATAATGCTAAGAAAATGAGATAATTTTAAAAACATCGTCTATAAGTTAGTGAAAATCTAAAGAATATAATTCCTTTTTTTTAACTTTTAAATTGCCCATCATTTATTGGATGGGGTGCATGTTGAATTTTTTGTTATCAAAATATTTGATTCGATTTGGTATTGCAGATTCGATCTTCATCTTTAATTCTGAAGAAATGCGATCCGATCGATAGCGCACCGCAAGGTAGGTTAAGTAGCTTTCTGCAATATCTTCCCTTATAGGATGCTGTTTGGCATAGTCTGAAATGAAATTGCAATCTAATTTTTGAGCTAATAGCCAATCTTTATCATTGGCGTGGTAAGCATCGAGCGAGCTATGTGCAGCTTCGTGCACAAGGGTCTCTTCTAAGATTCCTTGCCTCTCATAATATTCTAAAGACCATTCAGGGTAGATTAAAAGGTTGTTATTGCCGCCACCGAAACTTTCAAATCCCTTATGTATCCAAACGGTCTCAACATCTTTTCTAAGTTCGGTGGTCAATCTGCCAATCACAGGTGCATATTTATCGGCTTGGATCTGCGCATTTTCAATGGAGCCAAACTCTGGGTTTATCTGTACTTCAATTTCTAGCCCATCATCATAATTGGCGCGAAACAGGTATGGTTCCAATGTCAACCATCCGCCTCCATTCCTTCTATCGTACATTGTTCGTGTTCCAGTTCCAATATAACTTAAACCGATAAAGGTCGTTGGGTCATTTGGTATTATAATATCTGGATCAATGAAAATGGTACCGCTAAAAGGAGGGGTACTTCTTTCGAAATCACAATCCTTAGGATTCTGGTTATCTGAAAGTTGCGCCTGATCATCATCAGCAGTATTTTCACAGCCGAAGCAAATCAATAGTCCTAACAAGTATATTTTCTTTAAAACATTCATTTTACCTGATAGATATTCTATTGTTCATTTCAGTTCCTTTTATTAATAATTATAGTAATAAGATAGAGAAAGACTTTTGAAAATAATAATGAAACCTAGCCTAGATTGCCGGACTGGTAATCATCAAAGGCCTGCAAAACCTCTCCTTTTGTATTCATTACAAAGGGGCCTGCGCGTGCTACGGGTTCGTTTATCGGTTCACCCGCAATCAGAATAAACCTAGTATCTTTAGATAGGGATTCGCATTCAAAGGATCCCACTGAATCAAGAACGGCCAAATTACCCTTGGGGACTTTAATATCGGAAACGATCTCACCCTCATAAACGTAGATAAACGCATTCCAATTCTTTTTTATTGGAAACGAAATTGCTCTTTTTGAGCCTAGATGTACGTCCAAATATGTTACCTCGGTATGCGGTCTTCCTGGCCCAACTATTGATCTGAATTCACCTGAGATCACCTTTACATTTCCATTTTTAATTGAAACCGATGGAATTTCATCGGGTTGAATATCATGGTAAGAGGGTTCGATCATTTTTTTTTCTTTTGGAAGATTTAACCATAGTTGAAAGCCCCGCATCAATCCTTCGGTTTGTTCAGGCATTTCACTATGAATGACCCCTTTGCCCGCTGTCATCCATTGGACACCGCCAGCATTCAAATGCCCCTCGTTTCCAGCGCTATCTTTGTGAGAAAATTTTCCATTGATCATGTAGGTTATTGTTTCAAATCCGCGGTGGGGATGTGGTGGAAAACCTGCGATATAATCATCAGGATTGTCACTTCCAAATTCATCTAAAAGCAAAAAAGGGTCAAGCATATTGAGTTCAGGGGTACCGATAATTCGGGTCAAGTTTACACCAGCGCCATCGCTGGTTTCTACCCCCTCTACTAAATATTTAATTTTTCTTATCAGCTGTTGGGATATCCCCATAAATTATTGGTTATCCAAAACATAAATGGCTATCGCCTTACCAAATTTTTCGGTAGAAGTTGATCCGGTTGTATTTCCTTTTCCATCTGAACTGATTGACTGATATATTTTATTATCAGTATTGACTATGAGGATACCATTTGCACCTAATTTTGCAGCTTCAATTTTTAATCGTTCAATAACTTTATCCATTTTGCCTTGCCAGGTAAAAAGAATTTCAGGATCTTTAAATGCAAAATTGCTACCAGCATCAATTAGGGCAATTTTTTCATATTTTGCTGGATAGTCTACATATATCTTTACTTCTGATGGTTGAATGGATTCTCTAGGATCTCCAATGATCACGTGTGAAACTGGAACGCATCCAAAGAATAATGCAAGTGTTAATAATAATCTCATTTTCTTCGATATTTAAACTAAAAATCTCCTTTTAGACATCTTGAGAAAAAAGGAAATTCATCGGTAACCATATAATAATATATCCCGTTAGGAAATTCAGGTGTTACGCCAAAGCGCCCATTGCACTGATCAAGATCCCCCGAACCTTCAAGGTATTCAAAATCCTGAGTAAAAGCTCCCATCGGGATAGGTATATTTGGATTAGAGTTACCCTGCCCAGGTCCGCCAGCCAATTGAGTTATGGTAGTTGGGCGTCCAGAGTCAGCTGAGGATTTCAATTTCCAGCTTGAAGTGATTACTTTGATAGTACTAGTGGCATCATTTGCATCAGTATAGGCGTATCGTGCATAGATTGGAAATCCATCTGAAGCCCAACCCACAAGGGTCATATTTTGATCTTGGCCTAATAGATCCATTAATAATTCTGGCATACCATGATAATGATACGCACCGGAAGGCTGTACATGTGCATGGTTCATGTCATCACCAAAATTGAAAGTGCTATGCCCTAATGCCTCAATACTCCATCTCCCGCTACCCATAGCTAAAGAACACCTACCAGAATCATCGCATCTTCCAGCTGTTGCAGGATCAAATTTGACACTATTGATTGCATAGGCAATCACACCTCTTGGCCCACCAACTGAAGCGCCTGATTCAGAAACTATATCTGGAAAAAGGGTGAATGTTGCATTGACATTTTGCGCACTAATCGTATTTGGATTATGAGGATTAGGGAATGTTCCCACTTCATGATTTGGGATACCATTACCAGAAAGGATTCTATTTGTGCCATCTGATGCCCAAGAAAATATACTATAGGCCTTTACCGATTCATCATTGTTATATATTTTTTCATTGATATCCACAAGAATATTTTTAGTATTATATAATACCCCATCTGTTGTTTTGGAGGATTTGTCATCATTGGGATCCTGACAGCCTATGATTAGAATCAGATTAATTGTAAAAAAAAGGGCTTTGTATCGCTTCAATGTCATTATTTTTAAAAATCACAAACAAAAAGCATAATTTTCCCAAGCTCTACTTGACGATCGCTAATTATCTCTTCTGTCCAGGACAATTTTTTATGTTCAATAAATGAAATCAAATGCTTATTAATGCTAAGTTTTGAATCTTTGTAATCATTAATCTTATGTTTTACAATCTTATTTGATGCTTTGCGATTATAAGAACTATTTAGAATTGTTAGATTGCCAATCTTATTTACATAACTTCTTATATCCTTCTTTGATAATCCCCAATCTTTGTCTGGATTCAGTGGAAGAATATGCTCTAAATCAATAGAAGAGAAATCTATAGTTGTTTCAGATTTTGACTTAAAATATTTTGAAACACTAACTTTATCTTTCTCAGGTGTATTATAAAATCTATCAATCTCTTTAAGTATATATTTAACCATTTTCTTGTTAGAGTTTGATTCTTTCATTTTGAACTCATCAAATTGACTCAAAAATACTCCTTCAACATTTGTTTTTCTTAGCTTTCTAAGATCTCGAAGGAGCGTTTCAATAATAGTATGAATCCCTGTAGGTAGTTCTTTTTTAGTAAATGGCCCAATTTCTTTTTCATTTATTTTAATCCTTTTACCATTAACAGCATCTTCAATCATTATGGAATACTTTGAAAACATTCTTTCAACATTATTTCCAGGCTGTTTACATATATAAAAATATTGAAAACAAAATTTTTCTAGTGCAATAAAGACATTTGTCAGATTGATATCTATTTTATTTATATTTCTTAATAAACATAAAAGGATTACATATACTTGGGAAACATTCATTAAGCTGATATTCTGAATAGATTGAAAAACCTTAGGAATATTAATTTTATTATTCTTTATGTAATTTTTAAAATCTTTGGATTCGCCTTCTTTTAGTAGATTAAATCTTTTAGATGATTGTTCTAAAGAATTAATGAATTTGTCCCAATTATTATCAGATATCTCCTTTTTGATAGCTCGAAATAGTTTTGAATCAGTTAAAAATTCGTATTTAGATATCCAATAATATCTTATAAACTTTTTTAATTCAGTATCTGATTGCTCTATTGTTTCTCTTATTGAACCCCATGTTGTTTTTACAGTATCTCTTTCATCAGGATCAAATTTTTTAAAAATATAGTTTTTTAGGAGATCAGCTGTAGATAAATCTAATCCACGAGCGTTTGTTGATTCAAAAACTTCATATGCTATATCTTCACTTCCTACTTCTGTATTGATTATTGTAAGATTAAAAATCTTTTCTCTTAACTCATCAAGATACTCAATTTTTTCTTTATCAGTTTCTTTATATTTTAACTTTTCCTCAATGAGCTTACTAAAAAATTCGTAATTCTGTTTTACCAATCTTTCTTCTTTTGATTTGGGTTTTGAATCCTCAATTACAACTTTTTCTTGCTGAATATTTTTCTTAAAAAATATTTTTAAACTATCAGCGGGAATAATTTTATAAAATTCTTTCCTTCTAAGATCCATTGGATATATATCCTGAGTTCTGTAGGTGTTTGCAGCAACAGGATCAATATTTTTAGCATTATCGTAAATAGATGCAGACAAAATAGTTATTGTTAATAATCTTTGCTGGCCATCTATAATCTCTACTTCTTTCGAATTTTTATCTCCAAAATTATTTAATATAATATTTCCTATAAAATAAGAATCCTTGGAATCAGATAAATCACTCCAAAAATCTTGAACTTGTTCTTTACCCCATGAATAAGGCCTCTGATATCTTGGAATTTTAAATTGCCTTTGAGAAGAGAAAAATACTTCTCCAAGTATCATTCCTTGGGCAAAAAAATTATTGGTGAACTCTTTAGCTTTTGACATTTAAAAAATATATATAAAAGTTAACATAACTTACTATGCAAATATTACACTAAACCTGATTACTTATGATAAAACAATCTTTAAATAAACCTTTGATAAGATACGATTGCAAATAATTAGCTAGAAAAGCAGTATTTCAATGCTTATATCCGGCGCTACGACAAATAATTTAACGTCACTATAGTTAATGGGGTTTTACTCTCCCCTTAATTTTTCAACCTCTAATTCAGCATTTTTTTTTCTTGCTGCAGCAGCAACTTCTTTTTTTACTATTGTTTTTCCTATAGGTGAGAGTGATATGGCGCCTAATTTTAAATGTTGAATGGCAAATGGAATCCCAATAATTGTTATAGCGTTGAAAAATGCAGATATACAATGTCCTATGGCTAACCAAAAACCAGCAAAAACAAACCAAACTATATTACCAACTACGCCCCAAGCACCAGTCCCTAAATCTTTTTCTTGATTTAATTCTTTTCGATTTATTGCCTCTTTACCAAAAGGGAAAAAGGTAAATTTTGCTATAACAAAACATGCTCTACCCCAAGGGATTCCTATTATAGTTAAAAACATAATTAAACCAGCAACTATCCAAAATAGTCCCATAATTACCCCACCTAATAAAAACCAAATAAAATTACCAATAATACTCATTTTTCTTCAACTTATAATCCTTTCTATACTCTTTCTAATCAATGCAACGGCATCTCATACACTAACTTACCAGCCAGTATAGCTATATGAGCTAATTGCCGCTGAAAGTCCTTTTATATCAAATATAGCCGTAATTGGGTTTTCACCATATGGCGTTACTTGAAATACGGCTTTGTCGTGATTTTTAAGCTTACCTATAAAATCTATAGCGCTACCTTTGTAAAAAGTTGCTTTCTTATTAGTAGATATAGACCACTGTGTTTTATTGGCCTTTTGACTTCCAATGCGGGTTATAACAAAAGCTGCATTTCCAAGGTAAGATCCCCAGTTTATATAAACCTCAGATTCGCCGCTTTTATACCTCAATACAAGATAAACCTTATCGCCCCATTTGCTCTTGCCGCTTTTAGCATTTAAGATAGCTGTAAAAGTTTTTGTATCATCAATCGGATTTATATCTTCTCCAATACTCCATAAACCTATATTTTCTTCATCAACAATCTTTGACTCTTCATACTTCCACGTTCCATCGTTATTAAGAATTACTTGCTTACCATCTTTTGTTGTAGCAATTATTTGAGCATATAAAAAATTGAATAAATAAAAAAGGATTAGAAATTTTTTCATGCTTTTGACTTTATTTTTATCATACCAAAAATTACAAATAATCAGTTATAAAAGAAGTGTTTTATTGCTTGCCTCTCTCTTTTGTATCAACTTTTTTATGTAATTTTGATATAACCCTGATAACTTCTGATAAAACCAATTTTTGGTTTTCGCTTTGACATAAAACCAAATCTAGAGTTAAAATTCTTATCTGCAAATAAGTAATGTTTTTGTTATAAAAATTGTTTTAATCTATTTTATGATAATGATAAACATATGAATTATGCGTATTAAAATTTATATATATGTAGGCTCTACTTTTTCTCTGTTATTTGGACAATTAACTTTTACTGTAAATGAAATATCCCTAAATGCTGATGCATCAAAAGATGTGTACGCTGTAGATATGGACAAAGATGGAGATATCGATGTTTTATCGGCATCAGACTATGATGACAAAATCGCGTGGTATGAAAATAACGGAAAACAAAGTTTTTTCACACATAACATAGATACAAATGCCGATGGAGCAAACGCGGTCTATGCTCTAGACCTTGACAATGATGGCGATATCGATGTTTTATCAGCCTCTGAT
>CERS01066587.1_pt1 | contig 25726 bp, 22 predicted proteins | sample 356251 | NCBI WGS metagenome assembly CERS01 (sample SAMEA2621020, study PRJEB7988) | marine metagenome | isolation source: saline water (ENVO:00002010), including
GAGACTCAGGATCAGGAGGAGACTCAGGATCAGGAGGAGACTCAGGAGGAGACTCAGTAGACGGCTTTGCAAACATAGAAACATCTGACGCTAAAACAGCAAAAATAAACAAAGAAGCTGTATTGATATCTGAAATGTTATTAATGGCTGTTACAATACCATTAGCTTTTGGTTATATTATAGGTTTTGATTGTAGTTGTCCTCCTGATACTAGTCATGTAGGTAAAATTTTATTTTCTTTATGTGTATTCTTACCTATGACGTTTATAATAATAAATGAAATAGCTGGTTTATTGTACCCATCAAAAGATTTATTAAATCCTTTCTTACCACCTGGTTCAAATGATAAGGACACTAAAGAACATTTCTTTAATAGACAATATAGAAAAACTTTTTGTTGGTCTATGGTAACTTTAACATTCGTTATTCATTTCTTTTCAGTAGCTTTTAGACCAACTGTAGGAGGTTCAGGTTCTATAGATATAATCTAAATACTTAAATAATTTTTACGATAATTAATAATTATTGTACAAAATATTTAAAATCTTTATTTTCTTCTTTTTTTCATTTTTCTCTTTCTCTTTCTTTTAACTACTTTTTTCTTAACTCTTTTTTTCTTAAGTTCTATCTGTTTTTTTATTTGGGCTTCACTTTTATAAAGTCTTTTATTGTTTCTTTTAAAAGTAATAGTGATACCATGTTTTTTTGCCATATTTTTAATCTTTTGTGAAACATTTTTCCTAACTACTCTCTTAGATTTTTCTTTTGTAACTTGATTAAAGATACTTCTTTTATCTTTAATTGTCATTAAAGGTACTTTACCAATATTTTTAATATACATTTAATAATAACCAATATTTTTTTATTAATAAAAATATTTGTAATAAATAATGTATTATTCATTTTTTCATCCTTATGGTCCTACTTCTTCAAAAAAAGAAGTTCCTGTACATTTAAAAACTATTAAACCAAAAGCTAGCAGTTTCGGAAAACCTATTAAAAAGAAACGCAAAGTTAAAAAGAAACGCAAAGTTAAAAAGAAACGCAAAGTTAAAAGAAAAAAAAATTAATCACTATCTTCTTCCTCGACGAATAAACAAGTTTTTTTCATAGGAGGTCCTATATCTATGCTTTTTTTTTCTCCGTATTTATGATTCCAATATTCAAATTGCGGATGATAAGATATACCTACATCTCTATAAAAACATACATCTTTCCAAAAAGATTCTAATTTAGGATAAACACGTTTAAACCATTCTCTGTCTCTATCTAAATGTATAACATTTAGTGTTATTTCATCGTTATCATTCATCCATGCAGGTCTGTATTCTATGAACACACCTTTGTCTAGGTTACAAATCTCCATATTGAATAGTATTTGAGAAAGATAATGATGAGGTATTTCTCCCATAACAATTTTTCTTCTTAAAGGGCATTTTACTTCTATTACTATTCCATCGTATGTTATATCATCAGGGGAACCCGCTAGGAAAGGAATAGTTGGATGAGGAAGTAAACCGAAACTTAAATTTTTTTTATTAAATCGTTGACAATAATGAGCAATTGCTTCATCTTCGTATTTTTGTCCGTGCCTAGTGGCTTCATTACTCAAAAATGGTCTTTTAATACCACATTTAGCAAAAAGAACTTCTTCTGCAGTTTGGTATTTACTCCTTCCTAAAACTGTATCTATTAGACTAGCTGTAAGGACTTTTGTTCTTTGTTCAAACCATTCTGGTGATCTTTGTTCGTATTGTGGTAAAGCTAATAATTTTTTAACTTGGGGGTGTATTTCTTCTTCGTCCATGTTTATTTAGTTTTCTTTTTTTTAAATAATACTTTCAAACCATGTTCTTAATTTTGGTATTTCACTGTAAAAATTAGTAAAATCATCTATTTTAACTCTAATTCCTCTAACTTCATCTTCTAAATCTACTTGAAAATTAATAAAATTTGTATCTTTGTTATCTGTAAAAAGTATTGAATGAGTGTCGGGAAGAGATTTATTAAGAAATAAAAAAAATTTATTCATAAACCTCAAAGACTCATCGTAACAATTTTTATAAAAATGCATTTCAGTAGAAGTTGATTTAACTTTTTGATTTAAAATTGAAATCCTTTTTTGTTTGATAAGTATATCTTTATCATATTTATCTCTTAAGAATTGTATTTTATCATCTTTTTTTTTTAACTTCTCTTCATACTCATGTCTGATGTCATCATACTGCTTTTTTAAATCGTTACACACTTGAAGGTATTCTCCTTCATTTTTTACATTAGTTTCCATTAATAAGTAACAAGAAAATAAGATCGTTAAATATACATGATTAATATGAATTATATATATAGAATGAACGATTATTATGATATTTATAAAAAAGGGAAAAAATACAAACATTCTTATAATAATAAAACTGTATCAGATAATATAGAAAATAAAATAAAAAAATTAGGCATTCCTCCTGCTTATAAGAAAGTATGGTTATCTAAGGAAAGTAAAAATAAAGTTCAAGCTATTTCTTTTGATAATAAAAATAGAAAACAGTATAAATATCATCCATCTTTTATAGAAAAAGGAAAACGTTCAAAATACCGTCGTCTTAAAAAGTTTATAAAATCTCAGTCTACTCTTAAAAAAAAAGTAAAGGAAGACACAAAATTATCTAATAGTAGTAAAAATTGTGTAATAGCTAATATGTTTTTAATTATGATGAAAACAAATATAAGAGTAGGTAATAAAAAATACTGTCTTGATAACGGAAGTTATGGATTAACTACTATGCTTAAAAGACATCTTAATAAGGATTATGTTTTTAATTTTAAAGGTAAAAGTGGTATTAAACATTCAATCCCAGTAAGAGATAATCATTTAAAAAAATTTCTTAAAAAATTAAAAAGAATATCTGGAAAAGAACTGTTTAAATATAAAGAAGAAAATGTTGTAAAAATCGTTACGTCAAATGACATGAATGAATATCTTCAGAATAAAACTGGTAAAGACTTTACTTGTAAAGATTTTAGAACTCTTGCATCAAACATGTATTTTATAAGATACATAAAGAATTTACCTATTCCTTTAAATAAAACTCAAACAAAAAAAAATATTACGATTTCTCTTAATAAAACTGCTGAAAAATTAGGGCATAATAGAAGTACGTCAAAAAATTCTTACGTTTCACCTAAAGTTATTGATAAATATACAAAACATCCTAATGCTTTTTCTAGGGCGAAAAACATTAAAAAATTTTTATACAAGATTTTATAGTTTTTTTTTGAATAATTTTGTAATTGAAACTATTTTATCACCTAATAGTTTATCTATTGGGTTCCCTGGAGTATTTTCTTCTATATACAAAGAAGGAACAAATTCCAATTCATTTACAAAAATACTTTTAGGTCCTTCTAAGCAACATGATACATCAATCCTAGTTAAAAGTCTAGGTAATTTAACACCGTCAACTATAACATCTGGTAATTTTTTAAGAACTTTCCTAGAAAATGTTTTATATCTTTTTAAATTGTTTTCTTTGAAATTTCCTTTTTCAGCTTTTGGTCTATCAACTATAGTAGCAGTTGTTATGATAGTATACACGTACTTGTTTCCTACAAAATACATTCTATATTCTGGGTTTTCTTTATCAAAACCTTCAATGTATTCTTGAAATATAATACCAGGGTATTTTTTAAATGCATTCGTAAGATATTTTTTAACTGATAGTGTGTTACTAGGAGTAAATTTTCTAAAATCAGATGATTCTTGACCATAAACAGGTTTTGCGATAAATTTTTTCCATCCATTATATTTAACCTTTTCAAAAAGTTTATCTACTACTTTTTTTAATCCTTCTTTTGAACTTGTTTCAGAAGATACGCAAAATGTTGGAACCACGTTAACTTTTTCTTTTTCTAAGAATTTATAGTAAGAACATTTATTATTTATCATTTTCTGATATCTATAATCTGGATAAACATTTCTACAATTTTTTAATGTTCTTTTAAAATTTTCAAAATTTATACGATCTGTGTGAAAACTTTCAAGAAGATCATAAATAATAATAAAAACCAGATCGTTAGAATGAAATCTCCTAACACTTATTTCAGATGGTCTGATAAAATCTACTTTAACATTTTTGTATTTATGCATAATGTAATACCCTATAGCGATATCACCTGGTATAGAAAGTACACCTTTTCTATTAACCATGTATTTAAGTTGAACATTTTTACACCAAGGTCTTCTCCTAGAATAAACAACTAATTCTTGTTTTTTTCTTTCACTTCTAGGGTCTGTTATAACAATACCTATACTAATCATTACTAATAATACGTCATATTTTATTTCCTGTCTAAAAGTAAAACGATAAAAATTATTAAATTTATTAATAAAAGTTTTATAAGTATATTTTGATGATTTTTCATTAAGAATCCTTCCATTTAATTATTATTAATAAAAAAAACTTAGCTTAAAAAAATATAATCATAATTATTATGGAACCCAATAATAAAAAAATTATTGGAATTCAAAATTCATCAAACAATTGTTATTTAAATAGCGTTGTTCAACTACTTTGTAACATACCTGAATTGCAAAGTATAAATTACAATGATGATCAAGTTTATAAAAATTTTCTTGACACATATGAAGAAATGTATGATACTGGTAATAATATAATAGATAATGAAAGTATATTAGATATAACAGCTTTAAAAAAAAGCATAGTATCTTGTCACAGTATATATAAAGGAGATCAACAACAAGATGTACATGAAATACTTAATATAATTCTTCATCATGTACACACTGGTAATTCTAAAGGGATAAATTATAATATTAATAATAATGAAAAAACCATAATAGGATACCCAGTTAGAAAAATTATAATATATGCAGCTAAAAAATGGTATGAAGATCTTAATAAAGAAGGAGAATCAATAATAACAAAATATTTACAAGGACAAATTAGATCTAGACTGACTTGTCAAATATGTTGGAAAGAAAAGAATAATTTCGAAATATTTAGAGACCTCAGTTTACCTGTAAAAGAAGGTTATAATTTATATGATTGTATTAAAAATTTTTGCAGTACTGAGAGAATGAATGGGGACAATAAAATATTTTGTGAAAAGTGTAAAGCAAAAACACACCATTTAAAGAAAATAAGCCTTTGGAAAATACCAAAATATCTATTAATACATTTTAAAAAATTTAACTCAAATATGGAAAAAATTAATATTGATATTAAATTTCCATTGAATAAATTAAAAATATTAACAGATACAAGTGAAGATAAAGAGAAGTATTGTTTAAAAGGCATAATTTATCACCATGGTAATAGATGTTTTTTTGGTCATTATACATGTATGATAAATTATTACAATAGATGGTATCATATTAACGATGAAACAATAGAAAGAGTAGATGAAAAAGATATACCTATAAAAGATGCTTATTTACTATTATACAAAGCTCTATAAACTTTACTTTTAACTCCTTTTGGAAAACATTTTTTTACTTTATCATCAATGACGTAACCTGTTTCAAGAAATTTAAATGTGTTTGGGTCAGCTCCTTTTAAATGTTTACCTTTATAAAATAATTTGTGGTCAGTTTTAGCCCATCCAGCTCCTAATTTTGTAAAATTTTTTGGGTCGACATCTTTTAATACCCTTCCGGTATAAAAAACTTTATCTGAAGTTACATGATATCCTGGTCTTGTACCATGTTGGTAACTTCCAAATTTAAATTCTTCTTTTCTAGATATATTTCCTCCCATATTAAACAATAACAATATTTTTTTTAAACTAAATCGTATTCTTTGTCTAAAGAATCTTCACTATCATAATATCTTTCAAAATTACTAGGTTTTAAAATAACTTTAGGTTTATTTTCTAACCTTTTATCAATACATGGAAAACATTCTAGTACTATATCAGTAAGACATATATTAAGTATGTCTAGTATGTATTCATAATACTCAAAAAATGTTTTATTATAACTATACTGCATTGTTATAATAAAATATTTTATTATCGTAAAAATATGTAAAAGAAAATTAAAGTATTTAGTAATGAACGTACCTAGAACTCCTTCACCTGGAGAAGAATGTTGTATATGTTTAGAAAGAATAGAAAAAGAAGATTCTAAAATATGGGGATGTGACAATTGCGGTAAAAGGTATCACGTCGGTTGTATTCAAGATTGGTTGAATACTAAAGACTCTAATAGTAAATGTCCAACATGTAGAGAAAATATAGAATGTATGAATATTACTATTAGAACTCCAATATTAAATAATATGGAAACTTCTAATAGTAATACAGAAGAAGAAGAAGACATAATGGAAAGATTAACAATAACAAGGGAAAGTATGCGTTGTATATCTCAAACTGTTATGACAGGTTTAACATGTCTTGGGTTTACTTTTGTTCTTTATTTACTTAGCAGAGATTCTTAACATTATAATATTTCATTAAAGATTTTTTACCATCTTCATGCCAATTTTCATGAGATTTGTGTAAAGTTGAACCTAATGTTCTGAAAGTTATTACTGGTTTAGTAAGTGTATAAGTTTTACAAATATTATAAAACAATTCGTCAGCTACTATTCTATGTCTATATCCTTTTTTTATATTAATATCATTATTAACAAAACAAGAATTATAAATTTTATTAACACCTTTTTTATTTATAATATAACAGAATGCTCCCCAATATTTTTGCTCCCAGTTGACGTACTCTCTTTTTTCTTTTAAAAGTAGTTTCATTTGATCAGGGTTACTTTGACCTAATTGTATTATTTCCCAATCTCTAGGGCATTTACTTATAATTTCATTTAAAGATTTACCTATTGCCTTTAATAATGAAAAACATACGTCATCTTCACAAATAATTGTTATATTGTTTTTATTATAATAAGCTTTTTCAATACACTTCAAATGCGAAGCAGTACATGCTATTTCATTATTACTATGTGTGTTATAATATTCTTGTGGTATATTTAAATTATACTTCCTTAATTTGTTACCATCTACCGCTGGTATCCTAGTATGTTTTGTTATTCCCATTTTTTTAAAATTTTTTTCTATCCAAATCTTTCTATCTTTAGAACGTTCTAAATTAATCCAGTATATAGGATAATGTACTAAAGATTCTTGGAAATTTTCTTTTTTCCTTTTACATAAAAATACCAATAATAGTAATATTATTATTAATAATATTGTCATTATTAGTATGAAACATTTTTAATTGTTTAGAATTAAATCATCAATAATGCTGTCAAATGTAGAACCAAATCCTGATGTTCTGAATTCTTGTACTTCTGGTTTTGGTAAAGATTTACCATTAAAGAATATTAAATATGTTACTATGCAACCAATTATTAATGCAAATATTAATGTACATACTTTAAAACATATTAATTCACCATCTTTCTTTTTAACTATATCAATAAATGTATCTTTATTAGGTAAAATAAAAGGAGGAAGAGAAGGTGAAGGAGTATTAGAAGGACTTAATGTTGGGAAATAAATATCTTTTGTACCTATCCCCAATAAATTATCAGGTGAAAAATCTTGTTCAGGCATTTCTGTAGGAGAAGGAGTTATTATTGGTATTGGAAAAATATTATCTTCGAATGAATTACTTTCAACTGAGCTAGGAGTTGGGGAACTTGGGTCAGGAGTAAATATTGGATTTGTTGTTGTTGCTGGTTGCGGAAGATCTGGATTTACGAATGATGCTACTGCAAAACCTGCTGCTGGGAAGTTCATTATTTCTTCTGTAAAGTCTTTTGAAGTTTGCATTCTAATTATATATATAAAATATATTTTTTTAGAAAAATTTTATTAATAAACGTTAAAGAATGGATGTTTTAATTAATCTTTATAAAACTAGAATAACAGAATATGATAAAGAAATAGCTAAAAGTAAAGACAAAGAAAAAATTAAAAAATTAAAAAATAACAGACAAATTATCGTAGAACAGTATAATAAATTAAAAAAAAATACATATGAGTTAGTTTAAATATGTATTTTTTAATAATGTATTTCATTATATGAAATTGAAAAAAATGAATAGTGTAATGAGTTTATCTGATCTAAAAGACCCACTGGAAGAAAGTAAAGAAAAATTTGTTAATCTTATAAAGAAAAGAAAAATAAAACTTGTAATTAATTCAAATGTACTAGACCTTAGATGTGATACTTACCGTAAATATTTTGACGGAGTTAACATTTTTATTATTTTCATAGGTAGTCTTTTAACTGTTTTGGAAGCATGGAAAAATATATTTAGAACTGTAGACAGTGAAAATTATTATATTCGTAAAGGTTTTGACGTGAGTCCTATTATTCTTTCAACTTTCCTTACTTTTTTAGCTAGTATACTCAAATTTTATAAGTATCAAGAAAAAATGGAAGCTATTAACAGATGTGTTGAAAAGAATGCTATAATCATTAGTGAATTAGAAGATTTAAAAGAGAAAGCAAAATTTTGTAAAAAACCTGAAGATTTACAACAACTCCATAAAAAATATGTTGAAGATATTTATAAAAAGTATCAATTATGCTTTCAAGAAATATATTCCAATATAAAATATAAATCTTTAGTTGAACAAATAAAAAAACTTCATGTGATTTCTATTCAACATAGTAAAACCCAATCCTATTTTGAAGCAAATAATAAAATTGCTCTACACGAATATAAAAAATTTTGCGAAGATATAGCAAAACAAAAAATAGATGATAAACAATATCTACCTATAAATTGTTTATCTGAAATAACTAGACAAGAATCATTATGTGATAAAATAACAAGCTTTTTTGCTTTATTTAGTTGTTGTAAATGTTTTAAAAAGAATAATCATGATGATTCAGATACCAATTCAGATACTTCACATAATTCAAGAGAATCTATAACTAATTTTGAAATTCCTGAAATTAATAACAATAAAGAAAAGAATGATGATGAAGAAAAACGTAATGAAGACGATGCACAAGTTTAATTTTTCTTAACTGCGTACACAGTTAATACTAAAAGTATTAACATCCAACTTCGTACAGTGTTAGCATAAGTAAATTTTGTAAATCCTTCAACTAATCTATAATCGTCATTATATAATTTTTTTATAATCTCATTATATCTTGCGTTTTTATCGTAATTGCATCCTGGTAAATGAATTATCAGAGGGTATGAATTATTTTTAATATGATATATTTTACCTCCTGATATTTCTATTTTATCGTATACTAAACTTGGCCTTAATGAATATTTTAAAAATTCTATTCCTATTTTAAAAGTAGTATTAGCATGTTGAGGTATAGGGACTAAATTAAGTATAAAATTACACTTTATATCAAAATGAACTGTTATATCTTCATTTTTTTCTAAAAATTTTTTCCATCCTATTTGATCATCATCATAATCTGCTATAAATTTATAAGCTTTTGACAAAACACCTGCCTTCCCTAGAATACCTCCTCCATTAATATAATACCCAGGAACAACTTCTCCTGCACTAGATGGTGGTTTTTTCAAACCGATACTTTCTAAAATATAATTTTCTGACTCATCGCTAATATGTTCTACACCTATAATTAATTCACTACCTATTTTATTATAAAGTTCAATAAATTTTTCAGGAGTATCTAAAATTAATGCATCATAAGCATCAGTAATACAAATTAATGTATCCGGGTTTAAATCAGAAAAATAATTACTCAACAACATACTTCTCCAAGACCATCCTCTCCATTTTTGACCTATTCCTAATATTTTATAATCATGTTTATTTTCTTTAACCGAATGTTCCCAATTTTCTAATGCCTGAATACAATCAGTAGCAACTGTTACTGTTTTCATTATTAAATAAAATTATTTTTTTTTATTTTTTTTAACACACTGATTTCCACTTATTTATTGTATTTCTCAAAGAATTAGTTTGTATTATTTTATGAATTTGTTTTTTATAATTTAATTCTGTTTTACAATTCCATTCACTTCTTATATCTTCTACCCATTCTTTATATTTTTCTAAATTATAAATAGTTTCATTTTCTTTAAGAGTAAAAAAATTAGTATCAAATGGTTTTATTTTTGAAAGTGTTAAAACTCTACAACCATGAGAAATACCTATTAAAGTTTCCCAAATACCATTAGTTTTTGGTACTAATAAATAATAAGACATAGCTATTACATTGTATACATTTTTTTTATCCATATTATTAATATCTCTAAAATTGTAAAGTTTCTTTAATTTTATTATCTCTTTACTGTCAATATTTCCTATCCAAATTAATTTTTTTTCTGGATATTCATTTTGTAAAAATTTAAAAATTCTTACCATAAGTTTTAATTCATCTAAATCACTTGTTATACAAACACAATCATCTTTGTTCTTATGAAAATAATGTGATTTAACACCATATTCTATTGTTTCAGTGTAATCACTAAAATCTGATAAATGACATTTAATTTCCCATTCAAATTCTTCATTATTAAGAATTACTTTATTAAAAGACTTAAAACTTGCATGGTTAGGAAATGTTTTATCTGTTAAGAAAAGTATTGGGTTATGAATTTTAAGTTTATAAGTTTCAAAGTGATAGTAATTCCAAGATATAAAATCGCTATATTCTCTGTAAACATTAAAATAATACCATGGTAAAAACATCAGGTTCTTTGAAATTTTAATACTTCCTTCACATGGACAATAAACTATAACTTCTCTTTCTTTTGACATTTCATGCACAAAATCTATAAGAAAATTTACTTCAGGTTTATGATGAAATGTTTTATTTTCACATACACTTTTTTTCCATACTATTTTAAATATTTTTTCATCATCTGAATAAAAAGAATGTTTATTATTTGGATGGTAGAGTATAGCTAATTTTTCCATTCTTTTCTTCCCCATTTTAGGATGAATCCTTTGTCTAAAAAAAGGATGCATTCTTACTTCTTTTTTTGTTTTATTATAAACCTTTTCAAACCTATTAGGTTTACTCTGTTCTAATCTTGTTGTCATTTGTAAAATTTCTTCAAAACCTTTTTTATTTCTAAGGAATTTTATTGTAATATTTTTAAGAATATTAGAAACTTTTAAAGGTATCCTGTCCAAAAATGGTTCTTTAAGATTTTGAACAATTTGTTTTTGTCTAACAACTGTATTCTTACCATGAGTCAGTCCTACAACTATAAAAGGTCCATTAAGAACAGTTACTTCTGGTTCTCTTCCTCTAATGAAACTTACTGACTCAGCACTTGATACACTAGTATTAAACTTTCCTTCTTCCCAAAAGTCTTTAGTATAAGCCATACTAGCTTCAGACATTGTTCCTGGTCCTCCTTCAATACTTTCATCATAAGCATAACATTCTACACTATTGAGCAGGTCATAACAAACTAATTCAGTAGAACCTATACATCTTTTATTTTGAAATATTAATGATTTTACCCTAGAAAGAACGCTATAACTTTCATAATAGTCATCATCATCCATATGTACAATGTATTTATAAGAAGCGTATTGTGCACATAAATTTCTTTTTTTACCTATACTCAGTCTCTTTTTTGTTTTTATATAATAATATTTTATTCTTGGATCATCTACCACAAATGGTTTTAATCTTGTCTTCATAGGACTATCATCAACAATAATCCATTCTAAACGGTCTTTTGGATAATCTGTTCTTTTAAAATTTGAATACATTAGGTCCCAAAATTCACTACGGTTATAAGTAGGAGTTACTATAGAAACATAAGGTAATTCTTCGTCACTTTTTGTTTCTGGTAATGGTAAACGACATACAATTTCTCCATTGTCTCCCCTAGATTTTTCTATTTTAATTTCATCTAATAATAACTCATTTAGTTTAGAAGAGAAGTTATAGTACAAATTTCTTGGTACGTCATTTTCTTTAAGTATATCAAAAAGTGATAAACATTTATTTATATATAATTTATTTGAGAATGTCCCATTAATATAATCAAAGTTGGAGTAGTATATATCAAATGTTTTTTGAAATATTGTTTCGATTGAATTTTCAAAAGTAGATATTTTAAGAAGTTCAATTGCTTGTAAACGAGTTATGGTATAGTTTTGTAAATTATAATAAGGTTGAATAGTGTCTATCGGTAGAAGATTCCATTTTTTATTACAATCAATATTTTGTTTATCTAAAAGACAAATTCCATTGGGTAAATCAGTAGGTTCTTCTTTCAATGAAAAACCTGGTTCTATTACTATATTTATAGTTTCTTCTTCATTATCAATAATCTTTTTCCATATTTTTTGATGGGTTAGTAATTTAACAATTTGAACTTTATCGTTAAATTTGAACAATTCTTTAATATGTTCTGTTTTGTAATCAGAAATATTAACTAGATAATCAGCTACTTCATAAATTGTATTCATATATAAAAATATATATTTATTTTTAAATAGTATGAAATGTTTTATATGTAAAGGTGAACACCACTTTAAAGAGTGTAAACTTTATAAAAGTAAACTTTGTAGAAGATTTTTACAAGGTAATTGTACAAGAGAACATTGTTTTTATGCTCATGGTAAGAATGAATTAAAGAATAATAAAAAAATAAATAATGTAAAAATAAATATTATAAACACTAAAGATGATTCATTGAAAGATTGTTCTGTTTGTGGAGATAAACATTATTCGGACAAATGTGTTTATTTGGAATTTTTATGAAAAAAATTTATTTTGTATTATTAATGAACGTTTTTGCAAAAATAGCTAAGGATATTAACAAAGGAGTTAATAATATGGAGGACAATATTAATAAAGGGATTGATACAGCAAAACGAAATGTGTCAACTACCATTAACCATCATATTATAAAACAAATGACTAATCCTCACAGTCTTAATGTTAAGACTAGTGTTACTGATAAAAATAGTGTTGAATATACTATAACACAATTAAGAATGGGAAATGTAACAAAAGGTATAGATCCACAAGATGTTATAGCTATGAATGACGGAGAATTAAAAAAATATCTTATACAAAAATTCCCTAATTTAAATGTAAAAGTAATGGATGATTTAGAAGGAAAAGAAGATGTTGTATCAAAAATGTCTCCTGCAGATATTTATGAGACAATTCAAGAAAACACAATTCAAGAAGACACAATTCAAGAAGATAAAACTCAAGAATTGTTAGAAGATCCTCAAATAGCTAATATATTTAGCGACTTAAGGAAAGATTTTCCTTCACCTACTGGTACTCCTGGTCCTATAAATATCCCTACGCCTACTGGTACTCCTGGACCTATAAATATAGAAGGTTTTGAAGATGTTCCTCTAACGGTAAATGAACAAGTTAATAGACATTTGAAAAAAAAATTTATTGATAATTTTATATTTTAAACTTAAATATATATTTAAATTTTATTACAAAATTATTTGAAAAAAATAATATTGTATTAAAATAAGTATGGGTAATGCAATTGATAAAATTATAAACAAAGGTCCTCCTCTTTCTCCAAAATGTGTACCTAAGTGTACACCTGGACCAAATGATTTAAGAGGTAACATTTGTTATAAAGGAGAATGTGTACCTTTATGTCCTATTGATTCGACTGCATTAGAAGACGGTAATTGTTTATGTAATGAAGACAATTATGTTTATAAAGACGATAATTCAAAAATGAATAACGACCCATCTTCTGGAGATGGTTGGGGTTATTGTGACGAAGAATCTGAAGAATCTGAAGAACTAGATAAGATAGAACTAAATAAGAGAGAACTAGAAGAAACAGAAAAGAAATTACAAGAAGAAATACAAAAAAATCCTGATATATCAGAAGAAGAAAAGGTAATATTAAAAACTAAAATTAAAAAGAAAATTAAAAAGAAAAAAAAGAAAAAGAAAAAAACGAGTCCTTTTAGTCCTATAAGTCTATTTACAGATAGGACACCTAAAGAACTTGACGAAAGAGTTAAAATTATTGTAAAAGATGAATTAAAGAGAAATCCCAAGATGTCAGATGAAGAATTAGCACAATTGATAAGTGAAACTACTCTTGCCGTAGTAGAAGAATTAGCAATAGAATGTGAGGAAGAATATAAAATAACAAAAAAAATTTTAAGTAAAAATTATGGTAATGGTAAATGGCCTACTCAAGAAGAATTAAAAGTATTAATAGATACTAAAAATTTTCCATGGTTAAAAAGTCAAGTTAATCAATGGCCTGAAGAAAGAAGTATAACAACTTGTCAAATTTTATCAACTGTTAAAGATAGAATTAAATTAAACAATCGTTGTATTTATTCAGATGATTATCCTAATACAAAAGAAGATTGCAATGTCTCTTGTGGTCTTGGAACTGAAATAAGAGAGAAAAGTATTGTTAGAAAATCAAATCCTGATTTCCCATCTTTACAGCCATGTAGTGGTGACGTACCTTCAAAAGAATTTGAATGTGATTCAGGTTTAATATGTAAAAAAGATTGTGCATTACAAGTTAATATGCAAAGTTTTGGGGAGGCTAAATGTAGTAAACCTTGTGATTCAGGGGATGGTCCTGGGGAAAAAACTTATAAAATTAAATATTTAGAAGCTTCTCAAGGAGAATATGGTGATAGGGGTTCGTGCGAACTTGACGAAGAAGGAAAAGTAGAAGGAGAAGAGTACGATATTACAGTTGATTGTAATAAAGACCCATGTCCTGATTGTGCTATTAAGAGTAAAGGACCTTATAATGAAGGTATAGTAGATTACACAGGAAGTATGATTATCAATGGACAAAATAAAACTTTTACTAAATGTCTTTTACCTAAAAAAGATGGAACATTTAAAAACGTAGATTGTGGTGGAGCAGAAGGAGGTTATAATTATAATAAAGGAGCAAGATCAAAATACAATGTGACTTATAATATTACTAAAGATGATTATGATGTACAAAATTGTACTAAAGGAGAAGATATTATAGAGGAAGGATGTTCTGTAAATGCATTTGAACCTAATCTTGATCCAATTGTAGGAGAGAATGGTAAACTTGTAAAGGGAGGAGGAGAAGAATGTGGTAATGAATGTATCCTTAGTGACGATTATCCACAAGTAGTAATGGTTGAAGGTAAAGAATGCAGTAAGGAATGTGGAGGAGGTTTACAAAAAATGAGAAAAGTTGTTAAAACAAAAAGTGATGCACCTTATTGTCCTTGTAAAGATGATCCTAATAAATGTCCTTTTGAAATGGTAGATTGTAATACAGAAGGTTGTATATCTCCTTGTGTTTACGCCAACAATGGTAAACATGTACAAATTAATGACAGATGTCCCGGAGTAGAAGGACCTAACAAACATATAGAATGGGACACATCAAAGCCTAACTCAAGTGGAGGTACAGGAATGTGGTATGATTCTATTAAAAATAAATATTATGAAAAAAATAATTTTGTTAAAAAATTTAGAGTACCTACAAAAAAACCACCTGTAGGAGGCGGTGCATGTTATGATGGAGACAAGGCTGATAGAGTACAACCATGTTCCATAGACGGAACTGAAAAACCAGTAGATGCTGTATGGGGGCCTTGGGAATTCGATTATATTACAGGAACTGGAGAAACTGTAAAAACAATTACAGAAAAACATAGTAAATGGACTTTTCCAAAAATTAATATTGTTAAAGTAGGATCTACACAAGTAGGTCTTACTGTAACTGGTAGTGGTAAAATTAATTGGCCATCTGGTGGTATTAATGAGGCTGTTAAAGAAGTTAAACAAATGGGACACACTTTAGGAAAAACAGTTCATTATATTGAGAAACGGAGAAATCAAATTTGGCTGTATAAAAAAGGTAATGCAAGTGGTACAACTGGTGCTGACACGTGGGAATTTCAAAAAGGAGAAGAACAAAATCCTAATAAAGGATTATATGATCAACATTGTATATCAGAAGAAGGTCTGTCAATTGCTTTTGAGGAAGAAATGCCTGGTAGAAGATTCACAAGAAAAGTTACAGTTTTCCCTGAATTTGGAGGAAGACCACCAGAAGAAATAGACGGAGGACATGATAGAAAGATAGAACCTTATATGAAAAAAGCCGATGGTTCATATACTAAATATTGTCCAATTGATGCAGGATTAAATCCAGAATTACCGATCGATGACATAGAAATAACAGGTAGTTTAGGTAATCAAGATAGATGTTACATTACAGCTGACAATGCAGCTGGTAAAGGTAGAGGGAAATACACAATTGAAGAGTTAGAAGAAGAAGCTAAGAGAAAATTTGTAAGAGATGGTTCATTACCAAAATATCCAGAAATAGCAAGAGCTAATGAATCTAGGATTTTAGGTCCAGGTACTAGGACTATTTATCGTTCTAAAGTAAGAGACGAAACTACTCCTGAAAAATACGGAGGTCTTACTACTGGGTTGTGGCATACAAAAGAAAATTTTGGTGACGTTAGATATGACAGACGTAAAAACGAATATGAAAATTGTGATGGTGTTGCTGACATTATAGAAGAAATAAGAACAAGGAAAAAAAATAATGAAGAATGTAATAATGAAGACTGTTGGAAAGCAAATTCCCTAGTAATACAAGAAGATTGTGTACCAGTTTACGATTGGGACGGAAAATTTTATAAGGATAGAGCTTCAGCTGAAGCGGGTCTAACAGGTAGTGCCGCAGAAGAAATAGTAAAACCTAGTCAAGGTGATAGCAATGCTGTATCTCATATCACTGATAAAGAACCTGGTACATATGTACATAAAAGAGGAAAATTCATAATGAGTAGTGTATATAATACAAGTGATTGGACAACTGCAAGTTTAGACGGAGATTATGGATGGTTAGCAAAAAATAATAGGAGAAGTAATCCAGGGTGGCTACAAATGGAAACTGAAACTGGTGGAAAAGAACTTATTAAAGGTGTTGTTACTAAAGGTTATGATTCTAGTCATTACGTAAAAAAATTTAAAGTGTACGTTAGTCGTAATGGTGATTCATGGAAACAGATGAAAAATAGTAGTGGTAGTTTTGATTTCACTGGATCACACAGTTCAGAAGAAAAACATTATTTCGAACACACTGTGGAAGCAAAATATATAAGATTTTATCCAGATGGTCAATCATCAGGTCCATGGCCATCATTACAAGCTGGATATATAAGAGATAAGTCAGGAGTTGTTAATTGTAAGTTAGGAGATGGAATTTTACAAGGTGAGCCTTTTTTCCGTTTCACATTTAATGAAGCTAAAACAAGAGAAAAAGACCTAGGTGGAAAATATAGTTCAGGAACAGCAGCTACTACTAAAAAATGTCCTAAAGACGGAGAATCATGGGAAATACAAAAAGGAGAAATGCCAGATTTCGGTCCTGGTGGTATTCCAAAAGGAGATATTTGGGTCCTCCGAAAGAATTCCACTGGAGATGATTATTTAGAACCTATAGAAGATGAAATGTCTAAAAAAATGCTTTATGGTTGTGGTACTGACCCTAGTTATTCAGCATGGTGGTCGAAGGAATCAGGGGGTACGAAACATAAATGGAGTGTATGTCATCAAACTAAAAATGATGGTACAGAAGATGAAGGTAATGAAGCCTTTAGTACAAGTGATGGTGGTTATATGTTTATGTATCGTCGGTGGGATGCGACACAAAGTAGTAATGATGCTATTTATGGTCCAGATAAAGGTTATAAAAAATTAGCTTCAGGCTTTAATGATTATATAGACAACACGTATAATAGTAATGCATCATCTAATGGTTCTACATATGATCAACAAGTACATACTAATACTAATTTTAAGAATTTTGACTACAATACTGTTAATATAGTAAGACAACCTTGTAATAGAGGAACAACAGCGGTAATGCCTACATTGGGTACGAAATGGGAAAGTACTATCCCGGCTGCTCCAGGACAAACATCAGGATGGAAAGGAACTATTTGGAATTATTCAGGTGGAACAGAAGGTTGGTTAGACCAAGATCAAAAACTTACATGGGATAATGCTTTTAAAGGAAGGGCACATGCATTATTAGCAAACAAAGGTTCAGGAGAAGTATTTCCAGATATAAAGGTACATCCGTATTTAGTAGAAGAAAAAGAAGGTGTTACTAATAGTAATAATAATGCAGCTTATAGTAGTGATTATAGAGGTGCATCTAATACAAAAATTGGTGGTAATCATGCATGGATTTGCAACAGCAGCGAAAATTGGAGTACTTCTTTAGATAACCCAAAATCTAGGGCTGAGTATACAGTAGGAACTTCTGAACCTACATTTATGCCAGTAGGTATAAGAATACAACCAAGAAAACCTTCAAGTTCATCTAGTTGGGCAAAGTATATGCCTGCAAAAATAAAATTAGATTGGATTAGTGGTTCTCAAGAAGTTACTTTAGGTGAATTTGCAGATGAAGATACTGTAAAAACAATTTTAATTAATCCTAATGACCGTAAAGCTACTAGGGAATTTTATGTCTACGCTAGACATGGTAATAATATACATCTTACAGGTTTCCGTATTAACTTTTTAGTAGGTAAAATTGGAGGAGGTTATTCTCAAGATAAAGGTGCAGAATCTAATAACAATGCTAATGAACCAACACCTTGTAAAGATGGCGGAGCCGGTGTTACAGATTCAGATTTAGTTAAAGATGAAAGTAGAAGTGTGACAACAACTTATGGTGATTATGTATCAGCAGGTGAGTGTAATAAAAATTGTGGATGGACTGGAACAAGACCGATGGTTGGTAAGAAATGGATATCCACACCGATGAAATACACGAAAGTTCAAGCTACATATGGAGGTAAAAATAACTGTACAGATACGGTGGCTCCGGCCGCCGTGGTGGATCCACCTCATAATAAAAATGCTCCTTGTAATAGAAGAATGTGTTGTGATTATCAATGGCAGAATAAAGCATTTAAAGTGGATCAAGTTGGAGGAAGTTCAGGTTCAGAGGTGGCGGCATGGAGTGGTCATAATTGGGGGAAACAACATAAGTGGTGTTGGCAATGGTGTAAAGATAATAGTTCATGTACTCTATTTCAAATATCTGGTGGGTATTGTTATAGGTACAAAGAGGGAACCTGGGCATCGACTGGTACCGACACATTTAAAATGTTGGATTCTGGAGAGGATAAATACGATGCACCTTGTGATTGTGTGAAAAGATACTCACATCCAAACGGAGACTCTCATGCAGGTAAACATTGTGAACAATAATTTTAATTCGATTTATTTATTATATAATAATATTAATTAAACTTAATACATGCTTGTAATAATTTTAATAATATTAATAACAATAGCTTTATTTTTAATATTTAAAAATACGAATAGACAAGATTTTATTATATTTAAACCTTTGAATGATAAAAATACAGAAATAAAATTAATAAATAATAAATTTATTAGTGATCATTTAAATATTACTATAAAAAAAATAGCACCACACAAAAAAGTAATAATAATTGATAATTTTTTTAAAAATCCAAAATATCACTTAGAATATATAAAACAAAATATGTCTAAATACATCAATCAAGATAAAAAAAATGATTATCCTGGTGTAAGGATAAGACAATGTAAAAAATTATATAACGAAATGGAAGCTTTTTTATCATTTATATCATTAATACATTATGGGAAAAAGGTAGAAAAATATATACCAAACCCTCATACTAGTGGATATAGTATAGTTAATTTTCCAAATAATAAATTAAAACATGGTAATATATTTCCACATAGAGATTGTAAATATTCTAAGGATAATGTTAAAAAACTACCAGGATTAGCTTGTATAGTTTATCTTTGTAACACAACGAAAGAATATAATGGAACAGGATTTTATGAACTAAAATATCCTATTTATAAAGATGAATTCATTACAGAGGAAAAGTATCAAGAAGTAAGGGAAATAATGAAAAAATACTATGATAATCCGAAATATTGCATTGATGAAGAAGAAAAAATATTTAAAAAAATATATGAAGTTGACGCTAAAATGAACAGAATTGTATTATATCCCACTAATTATTTACATCAAGGAATTATAAATCCAGATTATTATTATGATGAAAACAATATTAGAAAAGATAGATATACATATACAGATTTTTGTTGTTTTAGGTATACCCAAGTCAATAAAAATGATATTTCAGAACCAGAAATTTCTCATTAAAAAATAATCTTGCAATAAATTAAGTATGGGAGTAGGTTTTGATAAAATGTTAAATACACCCCCATTTGGTCCTAAATGCGATCCAGAATGTCCTGAAGACCCTAGAGAAAGTATATGTTATAAAGGCAAATGTATTTACAATTGTCCATTGGGAAGTTATAAAAAATATGGTGATTGTCAGTGTAAAAATGGAGAATACAAATACGAGGATAGAAGGATTAGGGATAGTTGGGGTCAATGTATTGTTGATAAAAGTAAAATACCTAAAATACTAACTGAAAAAGATATTGAAGATAAAGGTTTTATTTTCCCTGAAGGGTATAATGAAACTCATAAAAAACAAGTATTGATGGCTGTTTCATACAAACCTACAATGACAAAAGAAGAGTTTGAAAAGAAAGTTAAACTAGTTAAATTTGCTTCTGAAAGAAATATTAAAGAAGGATGTCCTGAAGATTATAAAGTTGTAGAAACAATTGAAAATTTGAATAACGGACAATGGCCTGAAACACCTAACAATGTACCTTGGAATCCTAATACAGAATGGATTATGAAAAATAATTTAATAGATTGCGAAGGAGTTAAAACATTCACTAACATCATTAGAGAAAATAATGTACCACAATACGGAGAATTTTATGATACTGTTGTTGAGGAATGTAATAATGATTGTAAAAAGAGAGTAAAACGAAGTATTATTAAAGGACCCGATGAAAGATTTCCTACGGGTTTTAATTCGGAAACAAATGAAAAAATAGTTGATTGTTTTGACGAATGTAATAGAGATTGTGGATATGATATTGACGTCAATTCTTTAGGAGAATGTAGCAAAAATTGTAATGATGGTAGTGGTCCAGGTAAAAGAAAAGTTAAGGTATCTATTTACAAAAGTGCTCATGGTTCCGGTTCGTGTCCAATACAAAATGCTGAAGAAGGTAAAACTTATGAAATAGAAATGGATTGTAATGATTACGATTGTCCACAATGTGAAGTTGAAATGAAAAAACCTTATTACGATGATTCTGAAGATTATAGAGGTTTCACTAAATTTGGTACAATTTATCAAAAATGTTTAAAAGATGGACAAGAAATAGATTGTGGAGGAGCAGAAGGTGATGTTAATTATAAGAAAGGAGCTAGAACTAAATATTCAATTAAATATAGAGAAAAAAGTGATTCAAAAGGAAAACTTTGTGTACCTGGTCCACCAGTAGTTGTAGAACCTTGTAAACCTTTTGCAGAAGACCCAGTAGGAAATAAAGTTACAAAAAGCGATATAGGTCAAGAAGTTTACCAAGGAGAATTAGCTAGGGACCCTGATACTAAATACGTAATGGGAGGAGGTAAAAAATGTAATGATATGTGTATTTACAGTAATGATTTCCCATTAGTTACTAAAGAATGTGATGCTACATGTGATGGAGGTTTCGAAAGAAGAAAAAAAATAGTTATCACTGATAAGAGTTCACCTGTATGCCCTAGTCCAGAACAAAAAGATTTTGTATGTGGTGATACTCCATGTGATGCTCCTTGTGTTTTACAAGGTAATGGAGAATATTATCAAATTAACGAAGCTTGTCCAGGGGTTTACGGTGGTCCATATGCTGATGTTACATGGGACACTCAGAATCAAAAATGGAGCGATAATAAAGAACATGTAAAAAAAATGAAACAAGCAGTATTAGTTCCTGCTTTAGGTAGTGGCACATGTGATTTACAAGAAAAAGAAGAAGAATGTCCTACTGAAAATATAATTCAACCTATTAATTGTGAATTTGGAGAATGGAAACTTGATAGAATAGAAGGATTAGGAACGACTGTTAGTGAAGTATCGTATCCTCACTTGTCACATCCTAGATATGGAAAACATTGTGTAAAAATGGATGCTATGGGACAAGGAGGTGTTCGTCCAGAAAAAGTATTTAAAAGAGAAATAAAACAAAAAGCACAATATGGAGGAAAAGCTTGTGTAGGTCCTATGGAAAAAAAAGAAGATTATTTAAAAGGTTCTGATGGTTCATATGAAGAAAATGCTTGTCCACAAGACCAACAATTTATACCTGGTACATGGTCAGCTATAGAATGGAATGAAAAAAATTGTAAAGATAAATATAATGAAAAAGAAATTAAAGAAGAAAGTGAAAGAACATTTGAAATTAATGATCAATGGCCATCAATGTCTCAAGTAAAAGGACCAGGGAATAAAATTTTTTATGAATTTAAATCAAGAATACCTTTACAAGACACTTTCTTTAAAGGAGACTATGGTGGATTTGAAAGTGGAGATTGGCATCCATTACCTGATAAAACTATAGCAGAAGAAAAGTATCCACCTTTAACTGATTATAGACTAAAAAAATACAGGTTGTGTAAGAATTTATCTGAAATAAATTATCCTAATCCTGGTTGGGAATTACATAAAAACGTAGTAAAAAAAGATTGTGACCCAGTATACATAAAAGAGAACAAAGTTTTCAAAAATAAAAAAATAGTTTTTTCTAATAATACTAACTCTATTATTATGAAACCAAAAGCAGAAGGAGATTTTATTTATCAAACAGCAGAAAATACTCCTAAATTTCCTCATAATTATTTATCAAGAGGTAACTTCATAACTAGTGAACATGAAGGAGAACCTATTGATTTTGACCCTTCACTAGAAGGTTCTAAAGATTGGTCTTGTCCTGGGGATGGTCATTGGTTACAATTTGAAACAGTAAGTGGAAATATTGAAATGATACAAGCTATTGTTTATACTGTAACCGGGACAGATAGAGAATTTAAAGTACGATATAGTAGAAATAAAAGTAGTTGGAGTGATGATATCCCGCTCCAGAATAGTACTGGGACAGTAGATGATAAAAAAATTAAAAATTTTTCTGAACCAGTAGAAGCAAGGTATATAAGAATTTATCCTTCAGGTAAAATGAAATTATCTGTAGGTTATCTAAAAAAGAATGATGGTGCTGTAGATTGTAAAGAAGGTTATAGTGGAAGAAAAACTGTATGGTCTAAACTGGTTTTTGATGAAAAATTAACTAAGGAACATGGTAGCTTGCACGAAGGTGATGCTGATAAAAAGTGTCCAACAGATGGAACTAAATTTGCTGTATGTATAGGTTCAGATGATGATTGTAAAAATGAACTAAGACCTTCAGATTTTGCTGGTAACAAATATTCTACAGGTGAAAATCTTACTGGTACTTTATCAGGTGATAATTTTATCCCACCTAGAAATTGTGGTGAAGATTGTCTTTATGGTGGATGGTATAGTAGTAAAAATGAAGCTTCAGCTAATAAATGGGGACCATGTAACCAAGAAGGTTATGAATACCAGTATAAGTTTGTTAGAGAAGAACCAACTTTATTGAGTAATACTGTAAAACCAGGATTAAAATGTTTTGAAGACTTTAAAGAAAAAGTTGCAGATGATTTTAAGAGTCTTGAAGCAGAAAGAAGTCATCGTGTAAGAAGAATTTGTCAATATGACGGACCATTATAGTATAAATAATTTTCGATAGTCTCTTAGGAGAACATTAAAAATTATTTTAGAAATTAAGCTTCTGGTTTAGTGACATTAACTACTACTTCACCAGTGCCACCTGCTCCTGCTAATAATAATGCCATATTAGAAGAATTGTATTCGTATAGATCACCACTTAAATAAATAATACTAGAAACTGCCCATCCAGTCATAACCGATGTTAAGAAAATCTTCATGAAAAGATCTCTACTCAATACAGGACATTTTGTGTCTTTCTGTACAGCAGGGTCTATAAATTCAATTGGATGATTATGAGTTAATAAATCTGAACCACTAACAGGTACTTCTGGTGTACCACCTAATTCAGGCGCATCATGTTTTAAAGTAAGAGATGCAAATTTAACAGGTTTTTGTGTAGTTAAAATAGGAACTGTAAATTTTATGAAAATATTTTCTGGAATATCACCTCCGTCTATATTTTTTTTAATAATTTTAAATTGTTTAAATGCATTAGGAGTTGAATTATCAAAACGATTTATTACTGTACCAGATACTCCTACTGATTGTACTTCATAATTTGAAAACTCTTGTCCTTTTGTTACTTTTCCGCTAGAGTCTGAAGAATGTCCATTGTCACCAGAAATTTGTATTGGTTGTAATTCTTTAAGTTCTGGGAACCATAAACTATCTTTTCCTTCTGGAAGTGTTATAACTAATCCACCGCCATCTTTTTTCAATTTGTCTGAAAAAGGTTTTGTAACTTTCATCCTTACACTCATTGTAGTTACCTTTGTAATATTAAGACTGTCAAAAGTTACGAAGGTATCATCTTTTAAATCAAAATAATTATTGTAAGAAACTTGTTCTACTGTTGCGTCATCTATGTTATCATCTGGGACAGAAAGTATTTCTAGTTTAATAGGTTCAGTAAACCCTAAAGTATTAGGAAGAATTACCTTAGTAATACCAAGGGTAAAATAATCATCATCTTTTTTTAAAGTATAATCTTCATCTTTTGGAAATTTGAAAGTTATAGAATTATCTTTTTGTTCAGTAGTAACACTTAGAGTAGGTATAGGTTCAATACCTCCAATTGTGGTAACTAAACCACTTTCAGTTGATGGGTATTTGAACCCACTTGGGAAAATAATCTTAATAGCATTATTTTTTAATTTTTGTTCTTGTTGGAAAGCAATTTTGATAGTTTGTTCAGAACCTGGTTCATAACTTTCACTTTCCGTAGTAATTATTGGTTTACCTGTAATTACTGTCTTACCAGCGTTAAGGTCTTTGTATGTTTTGTCTCCAGAAAGTTGTAATCTGTCAGGTAAGATACCCCCTAATATGTTATTGGCTGGTCCAATACTAACGTCAACTTTAGATAGCTCTTCGTTTAAAGCTACGCATTCATTCTTAATGTTTAATTCTTTTTTGAATATATTGATTAAAGCATCTCCTCCTATAATAGAGAAGACAAGAAGAATACACACGACCGTAGTAATAATTATACTCATACTAGATGGCATATTAAAACTGATGAGGTTATTTATTCCTAATGAAAGATAGTTACCTATAATCACACCTATACTTCCTATACATGCTTCAATAAGAATTTTTAATTCTCTCATTTTCACTTCATCTATTGAATTATTACATTGTTTATTTCTAAGTTTAAGAATATTTTGAGCATGACTTACTCCGAAAACTACTATTAAACATGCAGCTAATTTTAAAACAATTGTAACAATAGAACAAACAGTTTTACCATCTCTTGGTACTATAGCTTTTCCTATTAACATAGTTAGTATAATTGCACCAGCTATTCCTAGATGTATCATTTTTATATCATTAAAATATTTAGTTGATTTATCAATACTTGCTTTTAAATTTGCATCTGCTTGGTTTTCAGGGCATGGGTCGAAACTAGTGGCGATCATCGACATATAAAAATGTACGAATCCCATACCTAATACTAGGACAACTGCCCACACAAGATGTAACATTGAACTAAATGCATACTTTTCACCCATATATAATATACTTAGATAATAGTTTTAAAAAATTAACTTTCTCCAAAAAT
>CERS01006544.1_pt1 | contig 25623 bp, 15 predicted proteins | sample 356251 | NCBI WGS metagenome assembly CERS01 (sample SAMEA2621020, study PRJEB7988) | marine metagenome | isolation source: saline water (ENVO:00002010), including
CTGCTTGTATTCGTCGGAGGGCATTTGAGTCAAGAATGCAACGGATGAGCCCTTCTCAGACCCAAGGGTCTTAACCGGAAGTTAAAGCGAGCGAAATTGAGGATGACTATGGCTCGTATAGGTATTATTGGTTTAGGCAATTGGGGAACCGCACTTGCTAAAGTATGGTGTGATGATGGACACAATGTAATGGGATGGACAATTGAGCAAGAGGTATATGAGTCAATAATGACGGATAATATCAATAAAAAATATCTACCACATACAAAAATTCCAGATTTACAAGCTACAATGCAAATTGAAGATATCACTACTGATTGTGAAATTATTGTTTTAGCAGTACCCAGTGCCATTATTCTGGGAGTTGTTGATCAAATCATTCCGCATTTACGACCATCACATTTACTGATAGATTTGGCAAAAGGCCTGGCTCCAGAAGAAGAAGGAGGTTCTGGAATTATTTCTAAGGCTATCACAAAAAGATTGAAAGAAGCAAAAAAATCAAATCCATTAGTTGTAATGACAGGCCCTACAATCGCTCCAGAAGTTGCGAGAGGCGTTATGACAACTGCTTTAGTCGCATGTCATGATAGATCCGTGGCAGAAAGAATTGCTGGAAGATTATCCACCAATTCATTAGTATTAACTCCTGCTGATGATCCTGAGGGTGCAGAACTATGGGGGGCATTCAAGAATACTGTCGCACTTGCCTGTGGTCTAGTAGATGGGCTCAGAAATAGTATTGGAGGAGATAATCTAAAGGCTGCATTAGTACTTGCAGGTTTTAGTGAAGGGATTAGATTGCTAAATGCCATGGGGGCAGAACCCACAACCGCATTTGGTCCTGCTGGACTAGGAGATCTGTATGTTACTGCCACTAGTCCAAGAAGTAGAAATAGAACACTTGGGGAGATGTTAGGTTATGGAAAATCACTAGAAGAGGCTCTAGATGAAATGCATATGGTAGCTGAAGGAGTTAGAGCAACTAGAATGTTTGTGAAAATAGCCCCTAAATTAAATGTCGAGATACCTTTCTTATCTTCATTAAGCCAGTTACTTGATGGAGAAATACCCGTTGAAGAGGCTGTACGTTCAATGGTTGCTTCTTACAAAAATTAGTTTTTGATAGATAAATACATGGAGAAAGCTATGAAAAATACAGGGCATAGATTAGGGGCTTCTGGAACTAAACTAGAGAATACGATAGAAGGATTAAGAGAATCTATCGAGAATCTAGATGGAAAGAAATTCAAATACTGGGAGTTTGACATAAGAGAATCGAAGGATGGAATAGTTTTTGTTTACCATGATGACTTAATAGAACTAAATGGCGAATTGTTTCAACTTTCAAAAATGACTTTTTCAGAAATTAAAAAATTGGGCGAATCTGTAGATATCTTGATTCCGACTTTCGAAGAAGTGGTAATTGAATTAGAAGAACGGAAAGAAAAAGTCATGGTAGAGATAAAGGAGATTTTTTCTGATTCAGCAAGAAATGAGATTATAGATAGAATTTCCAAATTAGAAAATTGGAAAATTATGGCTACACCAGAACGTTTCGAAAAATCATTCCCAGAAGAATCTAGAAAGTATTGGGAAACAAGAATAAAAAAATCAAAGATAAAATTTGTAAGAGTAGGGAGGCATAGAGTTGAACTTTTTACAGCTTCAAAATCTCGGATTAGGTGGATATTTGCGAAACCAAAATGGTTATTTGGCCTATAAAAGAATTATTTTTAAAAATTTAGGCTACCCTAAATATTAACTAGGGAGTATTCTTCGTAGGTATATGATGAGGGCTGCGGTTACTGACTGGGCAATAAAAAATAAAGCGATTTTGATGGCAGGATTAATCCTATGTGCTGCCACAATATATCTGATTTTTGACGTAAATTATGAAGAATGTGAAGATCAAGAAAATTGTCTTGTTGTGGCTTTTGAAGTTCAAGATACATACCTAATTTGGGACAAAAATCCACAGCATTTGGCTGACAAACTAAGTACGCTTACGGGGATGGATGTAGAGATATATCCAGTAACCGATTCAGGTGCAGCAATTGAAGCAGTAGACAAAGGCAATGCAGATATTGCATTCATGGATGGTGCAGCGGCATGGTTAGCATGGGAAGTGTACGGACTTGATGTATTAGCAGCAGAACAAAAAGCGGATGGGAGGGTGTATTACAATGCAACCGCGTGGGTAAAAGCGGACTCTGATATGGCACAAGCTTACCTCGATGATGATAACTCTACAGATCCATTCGCATTAATGAAAGGAAAGGTTTCTTGTCATACTGGGTGGCTGAAAAGTGCAGGGATGCTGATTCCAATGGGCTATTTGATTGGCAATGGTTATGCAGAAGTTATTGGCGATGAAAATGAAATTGAATCATTAAGAGATACTGTAACAACTTTCTTTTCAACTGATTCTAGTATTCCAGAGGGAGGCACGCCTTACTCAGGATACAAAGGGGCACTTAGATGCCTATCAGATGGAACTGGAGATGTAACTCTAGCCAAAGATTCTGTAGTAAATTCATACTGTACTGGAGATGACCGATATGATTGGTGCTTAGATGTTGATGAGTATGTAATGCTACCTGCATTTGGACAAGCTCCAAGCCATCCTGCAATTTATAATACAGAATTTATGGACGAAGAAACAGCCACTATTGTTCAACAAGGATTAGTAAAACTTAGTGATGATGAAGAAGGTCGGCAAATTCTGAACGATCTATTAAACACCGATGGAATGGTAGCTGCTAATTCAGAAGATCATCTTGGGACTTATGGTGCTGCTGTATCCAATGTCCCAGGAATACAGGCTTATTTTGAATAAACACAAAGTTATATTTTAGAAATATTTGGTGTCTACATGAGATCTTTTGCTATATTTGTTCTAGTAATACTTTGTTCAGGATTAACAGGATGTTTTGCTTCAGATTCTGATGACGAATTTGAATGGCCTGAACCCACTGAGTTTAATTGTGAATTATCCCAAGATTATGAACTTGAATGCAAGTTGTATATGGAAGGATTCGAGACTCCACATCATTCAATACTAAATCCTGAAAATGGTGAATTATGGATTATTTATCTTAATGGATTCGTTAAGTCATGGAATGGAGAGGAACTTGGAGAAGTAGTTGATCTAAGTTCATTAGTAAATCGTTGCCATATGGAACAGGGACTTCTGGGGATGGCTTTTGATGAAGATTTCAATACTTCAAAAACAGTATTGATATCGTACATTGAAGAAGGAAGTTGTGATGGACCCAATGAATCAGATCTGATATTGGCATCAATAGTAGCAGGAGAAAATGGTTTACTTGATCCATCAACTGTTTCAACTCTAAGAACAATTGAACAACCTTACAGAAATCATAATGGCGGACACTTAATCAGTATAGGGAATAATCAATATCTTTGGGGTATAGGTGATGGTGGAGATGCAAACGATCCTGAAAATAATGGACAGAACGAAGCTAATTCTCTCGGAAGTATAAACCTTTTTTCATATAAGAATGGAGAAATCTCTCCGGTACTCAACAGTTCAGAAAATGACCCTTATGTACTACATCATGGTCTTAGAAATCCATGGAGATTTTCACTGGGTGAGAATAACACTATCTGGATTGGAGATGTTGGACAAAATTGTTGGGAAGAAATAAATTTAGTCCCCTTGTATGAAAGGAAAAATCTTGGTTGGTCAATAAAAGAAGGACTTCAAGATTTCGAAGAAGGTGGAGAATGTTATGAAAATAGTAATCAAGACGAAGATGGATTGACTTATCCGGTTTTAGTTTATGGTCATGAAAATGGGAATTGTTCTATTACAGGAGGATTTTGGATGGATTGGGGGCCTGAATCGCTACAAAATGGATACCTATATGGGGATTTTTGCAGTGGAGAAATTTGGTTATTAAAACAAACAGTTGATGGTGAATGGAAAGAAAATTATGTTGGTTCTAGTGGTGGAATGATTGTTGGTTTTGGAAGAGGAATTGCCGAAGAATTATTAGTATTTCATTGGACAGGAGATATAGCACTAATTGAATAAAAAAAACTATCTCTTGTTAAGACCTGGTGGGAAAAAAATACTTTTCCAAGTTGAACGAGGTAAGTCGATTTCTTCTGTGAAATAGGAACGTGCTTTAATTGAAATAAAATCAATAAACAAGACTACTACGAATATAATAATTAAGTATGCAATTACTTTGTCATATTGTAAAAATTTCAAATATAGATTGATGTAATATCCAATTCCTCCAGCACCCACTATTCCAATTACTGTTCCATGTCTGAAATTATACTCAAACATGAAAATTGCTTGAGATATTAAATCATTTGCAGATTCTGGAATTACCACCTTAATTGCGGTTTCAAATTTTGAAAGACCCATTGCCTCAGAAGCATCAAGAGGGACTTTTGTCATCCCTTCTATAGCCTCATATTGAAGTTTTCCAAGATATCCGACAGTGTAAACTGTCATGGCTAAGACTCCTGCTAAAGGACCAAATCCAACTAGTATTACGAAGAAAATCGCCCAAATAATACTTGGTAAACTTCTGAATGCTGCTAAGAAAAATCTAGATGAATAAGAAACCCATGATGGATTTAAATTACGTGCTGCTAATAATGATAGAGGGATAGATAAAATTGTTCCAAAGACTGTTGAGACAAATGCAATTTTTATTGTCTCTAACATTCCAATCCAAGCAGTTGAGCATGTAAAATCCATGAAACTAGGATAGACCGTACATACAGGATATGCTTGTGGCTCAAGGACACTCCAGTCCGGTGGCCATAATGATTCATTAAAGAATGTTATAAGATTTCCAATACCTTGAGATGCTCTTCCCCAATCATTAATCATTCCATTAAGAATAATAATACTGAATAAAAATATTAGAACACAGGTTACTAGCCATGAGGGTCTACTGATTCTATCAAAATACTTCATATCTTCACCTCCATTGCCGTAGGTTCTGTAATAAATGGATTAATTCGTCCATCATCAATAACTAGTAACCTATCTGCCATCATCTTAGCTCGAGTAATATCATGCTCGACCACAAGAAGAGCTGCATTACTAGATCTAACATACTTTGTTACCTCGCCCAGAACCATATCAATTGTTTTTTCATCAAGCTCGCTTAGGAATTCATCAGCCATTATCAGGTCAGGACATTGAGCTAGTGTTCTAGCAGTAGCAACTCTCCTCTGTTGACCTCCTGAAAGTCTTCTAATTGGCTCATTAATTTTCTCTTCGAGTCCCATGGAATTAATAGCCTGAATAGCTTTTTTCTTTGCAAGAGATGAGGGAAAACAAAAACCGATAAAAGGTATGGGATTATTATGTCCTGAATCTGCACCTAACATCACATTATGCAATACGCTGGCATGCCTGACCAAACCCAAACTTTGTGGCACATACCCTAATTCTCCTCTATTTGGCCTATTGGGAAAAGACTTACCACAAACTTCAACACTACCAGAAATTGGCCTAATTAGTCCTGCAATTGTTTTCAATAGAGTGGATTTACCAACACCGGAAGGGCCGGCTATTGCAACAATTTCTCCAGGAAAAATCTCTAAATTAGGTATTTCAACTAAGGGCTCTTTTTCCTTGTAGCCAATCGTTACGTCATTTAATCGTATAATTGGTTCAGTACTCCATGGAATATCTGTCATAGACGCACCTCGCACACCCTGTTGCTAAGTTTAGGTGACCCTAATCCCTATTTGGTATTGACGGAGAGTAGTGAAAACTCAAAATTTAAATCCAAGATATAATTAGTTAGTGAAGATATCAGAATAATATGAAGAAATACCAGGAATAATTGCTATGAATGATGAATATTGGCCTAGATGTTCTTGAGAAGTTGCTCTAGTCAGTGCAGATGTACCTAATATGTTATTCATTATCTCAGAACCACACATATTTTTTTGAGAAGTTTCATCAATAACGTGTACTGAAATATCATAGCAACCTGTGTATATAGATCCGCGTGTACTGAAATTTTCTAAATACATCTCATAATTAAGTGAAATTAAGGCATTCAAAACCGCTGTCCTTGTTTGGATATCAAACAACTCGGGATTATAAATTATTGAATCACTTGGAATGGGGGCCATGGAAGGGAGGGAGGTGTATTCTTCAATATTCAAGCACCAATCCATATTTTCTGAAACTATATAATTATCACAAAATTTATCCACAATATTTTCTTCTAAAAATGTGATATCCCCCCCACCTTCTGAAAGACATCTTAGTGCTCCTGAATTACCAAAATATTCATCATTATAACTGGGTATTGATGAATTAGAATTGAAGAAAGAGTAAATAATTTCTGATAAATGATCTATATCATTACTTTGGTTTAAATCGATATAATTATTTTTGGCTAAGTAACTTATCGGAAGCATCATACTTTCTATATCTAGAGGACTAGAATGACAAGATGTTTTTCCTTCCAAATTATCAAATGGATTAGTCAGAGGGTCGTTATCTAAGTGACTTGCAGCAATAGAACTGTTAGAATTAACCCAAGCTAAAATATCTGAATATGTCCGACTATCTTCCATTTCCACTGCAGCCATTACTGCCAATCCATATTGTTTCCACCCAACCCATGCTAACTCTGAATTAACAATTGCAATATCTGCATTTCCATTTTTTAAACTATTGAGTAATTCATTTTGAGAATTAACAAAAATTACTTCGACATCTATGTTTAATTTTTGAGAAAGAAAATCCGCTAATAGTTCAGGATTTTGATCTACATTATCTGATAATTCACCTGAATCGTAAGCAATTTTAATTTGATTAACATCCGGAGAGACAGAAGTATTCAAAGAGAATTTATCTTGATAATAAGCAGAAATACCAGGTATATTAGAAATTAATGATGAATAACTGCCTAAGTGTACTGAAGCATTTGTTGAAATAAATCCAGGAGTATTTAAGACGTTTTCGAGAATATTATTCGCTTCGGGATTACTACTCATCTCTACTAACACATTTGTGATTTTACTTGTAATTTCTGAATCTAAAAAATTAGGATTATACATCACAGGATGGCTAGGAGATTTTCCAAAGGCGGGCAATGCAACATACTCCTCAGTATCAAGACACCAATCTTGATTGAGAGATGTAATATCATTATTGCAAAGAATTTCTACACTATTTTCTTCTAAAAAAGCAACATCTCCTTTTCCTTCCGACAAGCATTTCAAAGCACCTGAGAAACCATAATATGGAGTTCCAGCATCTGGAATTGAAGAATTAGGATTAAAAAATCCATGTATGGTATTTCTTATGGTCTCAACATCATTCGGATCTCCGATAATATTTGCATACCCTAAACCAATCAGATAACCCATTGGGAGCAGCATCCCTACAGATTTTAGCCATCCTGTGTGACAAGATGTTTTACCAGATAAAAGTGCATAAGGATCAGTGTAGGGGTTATCATCGAGATGAGCTATCGCAATATCACTATCTGACTTCACCCATGCATTAGCATTGTAATACGTTCCTCCATCGACATTAAGATCTGCAGCTAAAACTTCTAAATCATATTGTTGCCAACCAACCCATGCGGCTCCAGCATCCATTAATGCAATATCTGCATTACCAAATCTAAGAGCCTCTACCATTGCGCCCTCTGAATCAACACTGAATAAAGAAACATCATAATTTAATTCTTTAGAAAGATATTCAGCAAAAAGTAGTGGATTTTCATCAATATTATCTATGTTATCTTTAATTTCATATGCAATTATAAGAGTCCCTAAACTATCGTCTTCACTGTCATTACCTACACATCCAGAAACATAAGTCATTACTAAAATCAAAATAACAACAATAGTAGTTATTCTATTGCCTCCCATATTAAAACCACGTCGACTATGATTATACGAGGGCACTATAGTAATTTAATGTGAGTTTTTAGAAAATAAATTTTGGGTAAACAGGAGACGCTTAAAATTGAATGTGAGTCCCATTTTACTATGATGTAGTTAATGATTATCTGTTGTGAGGCAGATAAACTGACGTCTCCTGTTACCGTTATAGTGGTATCATTCTATGCGGGCGTAATGCCCGCATAGAAATCATAATTTTACTGCAGTGTACCAATATCTTCTGCTGTAATTCCGAAGTGATCCCATGCTGGCTGTAGCCATGATCGGATGTCAGCTTCGTAGTCTGCGGAAGCATCACCATCGTTGGCTAAATCAAACATAGCAACAATCTTGTCGGAATAATAGTTCGCGTACCATCCGTATGCCTCACATTCTTCTTGTGACATATTCTCATGCTGAGTATGTGTCACTGAATTGTAGCATCCAGTAAACTCCTCGCCATTTGGATCGTTCGGAGAAGTGTAGTTCTCCAGATACATATACGCCTCGCAAGATGTCTGCGAATTATCAGATGACACTTGGTGAGATACCATATTATAGCAAATCGATGTGTAATCAGCTACGTAAGCCTCTATTACTCTATAGAAGGCATGTCCTTCTGCCTGGTGCTTGTCATAGTCTGCAGTATCTCCAGCAGCTAAATCATCTGTCATCTTTGATGCATATCTAACGGAAGCCTGTGAATAAACTATTATGATATTCTTTAGAACCTCATCTCTCGCATCGATTACTCCCTGCATGTCTTCATTTTGAAGAGCTGTTAGGCCATCGTTCATTGCTGCTAAAGTAGCAACATTAGTAGCTGCTGTACCATCAGCATTAGCAGTTCCAAAGTTACCAGCTCTCTTGTCAGCAGTTGCATATGGGCCGCATCCATCATAATCTGCACCTGCATCATCAGGACCGTGATAGAATGCCCATCCCTCGTCCCATGCGTGCTGTGCATCATCAGGACCCCAGTTTCCTGCCTCAGCCTTGATAATTGCAGCATTTAGTTCATGGATTGCATATGCAGTCATGATTCCATTTTGGATTCCTTTCTCTGTAGCCTGATCTCTAACTGTATCAGACTCACCAGCAAATGGTCCTGTTCCATCGATAGCAGCGGATACGAAGTCGTTCCATGAGCCGTCAGCATCATAATATTCGTCGTAAGCATGATTCTTTCCAGATGCATCTGCAAAGCCCATTAGGGTCCTATATGATCCGTCGGACTTTTCAGCATGCTCTCCAGATTCATAGATATTTTTTACTCCATCCCAGTCATAAGAACCGGATAAGTCCTTGATATCACATACATCTCCCATCAGCATTCGGTGATTATCAACATTAGAGGCATATTCATAGCCTCCATCGGAATCATCCAAGTCAACATTTTCATCATCAGATAGGCAACCAGCAAATGCTGCAGCCAGCATAGTAGTTGTCATCATTATAGCAATTATTTTATTATTTTTCATTATTTCATCTCCGGGATTTAGGTTACCCTAAACTTCCCGAAGAAGGTAAGGTATATGAAATTTAGGTTCGCCTAAATTTCGAAATATAGTGCATGAAAATTATGAATCTGCCGGCGATATACTGATGTGAGTATACCCTCTCGATGGCTTGTGAAATACTTTAGTCAAACGAAAATTGTAGCTACAATCTGCGTAATTCTTATGTTTTCGATGATTTATCCAGTTGATGATAAACAACCTCTTCTGAATGAAGAAATAATTATCAAAAATCAATTGGGAGGAGGTGGAGGTAGTCTTGAAGAGAGATGTAGTTCTATTACTTTCGAAGATATTCTACCTTACACTCATGCACATTTTGATATTGTTGTTGATGATGACTGGGACTCAGCTGAAGTTAAAGCCAGAGCATGGATTAATGGTACCAGTGTTGATTTATTGAGAGAGAAACTTGATTCATATCTGGAAGAATTATATCCTAGTGGAGGAGATGGTTGGATTTCGACTGATGAAAAATCAGCAGTAGAAGCAGTGGCCTCAGAATGTATAGAATATGCGATGACTAGGATTGGTTTGAGAGAGTCGACACCTCATAGAGGGGGAGTTGGTCTAGATTGGAAGAATGCTACTTGGCAAGATAATGGAGTAATTATTGAAGAATGGAATTTAGTCCCCTCTAATCATGCGGATATCAGAGATTGTACAACAATTGGATCCAGTAATGATTGTGTCGAAGTACCAGTATTCCCTAATTCTGAAAGAGATTGTGATACTCTTATTGAGGCCTCAGAAGGTATCGATGAGTGTAGACTTGAACTTTGGATGAATGCTACAATGGTAATTCCAAGTATGGATGAAGGAGAGGAATTTACAATGGTATTCAATGCTTCGAATATGACTAATGCAGTTTTGGATTTTACATTTCCGATTAGTCCAGATTTGAGATTGGACATGTGGGAGGAATGTGAAGGAAGAGATGTAGAATTTGAACCATCGACTCAAGAAGATGCCCCTCTTAGGGGAACCTGTATCGGAGATGGTTCATCATCCTATATTTTTGAGAATACTGAAGAGGAAGGAGTCAAATTTATTCTAATGCCTCACAGAAGTACAGACTTATGGCCAAGTGGAGAAGACCTTTTTATTGATTTTACTACCGCCCCTATTCCAATTAATAATCCTCCTTCTTGGTCAGAAAATGCACCATTAAATGGGTCTTGGTTTCCTTCATTAGAAAGTGGACAAATAATTTGGGCTGATTGGAATAGTATTTCTTCATGGTTTATCGATGAAAAACCTATTTCACAATTGGAAATAAATTGTAATTCTGAATCTTCGGCAAATATTCAGCAGTTGTCTGACAAATCTTTTTCTGGGAATATAAATTTTGGCCAGGATATACAAATCCAATGTGAATCAGTTGATGATTTAGGACAAAGTTCTGGAATTAGAACTTGGAACTTGGGTGTACCTATTTCTCTAGTAACATCATCAGAAAATTTATTGAATCCTCACCCAATAGATGTACAAATTAACGAAAATTGGCCAGATTTAATATTAGAATACACATTTACCCAATCTCAAAATATCAATACCGAAAATATCGAATCATTAACTATATCTTCCGATGAGACTATTCTAATTAGTTCCAGTGGAATGATTCCTGGCCCAGTAGATTTATGGATAGGAATTAATGGTAATGAAATATTTCCTACAGAAAAGATATTTTCTCTTGGTATTACTAAAGAAAGTTCGCCACCTATGATTAGCATTACAGAATATGGTTGGGAAGTAGATATTTGGCAAGCTCAAGGACAGTTTAGCGATCCTGATGGAGAAGATGTGCAATTTTCTTTATCAGTGAATGGTTTATCCGCAGGAAGTATTTCAGTTTCTGGAAATTCATGGAGTACGCCAATGATAAATTTTGGATTGTGGGATGAAGGTGAGCATGAAGTAAAAATTATCGGTTGTGATACATCTTCAAAGTGTAACGAAGTACTACTTACAGTGAATAATACGCACTTATTTGAGTCAGATTTACTTGAGCCTGTTGATACTGTTGATGATTCAGAAACAGGATTATTACCGGGTTTTTCTATGATCTTGACTCTCATGTCATTAACTATCGGTCTCATATACTCAACCCGACGCGATTAGTACATGAGTTTCTCCGGGAATGTTATTCGAGAATCCCATGAGGGGGGGCTACTGGTAGAGTTTGAAGGTAGGGCTCCCGGACTATATACAGGAATTAGAATAGTAGGTGGAAAATTTCTAGGTAGGGTAGACTCAGTGATAGGTCCTGTAGACAGTGCTTACATTCACATCAAACCTTTAGCCGAAAATTTGGTGATAGGAAATACAATTGGTTCTCCAGTAGAAATTGCCCCAAGAGATCGAAGGCCCCGTAATGATAGAGGAAGAAGAGATAACAAAAAGACTCGTAGTAATCAACGAAGAAATGATAGAAGTAATGAACCAAATATGAAACCTGGAGATTGGATATGTCCTAAGTGTAAAAATCATAACTTTGCAAGCAAAAATTTCTGTAATCGCTCAAATTGTGATGTGAGGAAGCCCGGAAGTTCAGGAGAAAATAAAGGTAGAAGAAATACTCCTGCCAGAACCAGAAGACCTGATCGAAGAAGTGATAATAACAGCGCAGGTAGAAATACAAATCGCAGACAGACAAAACGTCAGTCTAGAACCAGAAGTGGCAATAGCAAGCATAGTAATAATTCTAGGAATAATAAAAAGTTCAATTCTAGAAGATAATTTAGAATTAAAGAGAACCTTTCATACCCGAGGATTAATTTCTAAGAACTATTACGGGTGTTTATGGTTAAGGGTGTGGAAGAGATTTGGCTTGCTGCATTGGATTCTAGAGAGAAAGGAGACTTTGATGAAGCAATTAGTCTAGCTAAAGAAGTGGTCGAAATCGAGGAGGAAAATGCAGAAGCTTGGATGGCTATTGCTATGTGGTCACTACCTCCACCTACTAGGGGAAAGCCTATTCAACCATCATTACAGCAATCAGCCAAGTCTATCTCCGCTCTAAAAAAAGTAATTCTACACGAGCCTGAGAACTTAGAAGCATGGAATTTTGGAGGAAGAATTCTACTAGACCATTTAGGAATGCTTGAAGATGCTCTACAATGGTGGGAAGAATGTAGAGTACAATTTCCAAAAAATGTAACACCGATATTAGAACAAATTGCTGTACTAGTTAGATTAGGTTTGTACGAGGAATGTGCAGAAAGACTTGTAGAATTAAATGATGAAGGAATGGATGAGCCGACAAGTCAACAAGCCATGAGGATGCAAGGAGTCAAGGGAATGGTAGATAGAGCCTCAAAGATGGAAAAGGAAGAAATATTTAAGCCTCAAGATCCAAATCATCCAAGATGGGAAATAATTGAAAAAATGAAAAAAGTGAAACCACTATCTTCAACTTTCTGGTTGGTAGCTTTCATAGCACCTATTGTATTTATCTTTGGAAGTTTTGCTATGACGTTTTTAGGAGGTACTATGTTTGGTTTCATACTAGTTTTTCTTTTGATTTTAGCAGCCTTTGGAATTTTGACTAGATTATCTATGGGTCTTTTACAATCAAGAAATCGGCATGCATTAGATGTCGATAGAGCCATTGATTATGAAACATCATCGGGTAAGTTATGTATTCCAGAATCAATAAGAGGAAGTGTTGTGTATAATTCAATGCTGAAAAATAGAAGTCCAGCAGTTATCGAGAGACTTGAGATACTTATCGATTCAGGTGAGAAAATCAATCCGAAATATCAGCCTAAATTACCGAATTGGTAAAAATATATTTCTGAATTATGTGCCTGCACTATAATCTGTAGAATATGCTATTTGGTCATCAGTTAATTCATCGATAGTTATTCCAGTAGTTGAAAGTTTCAGCGAGGCCAATTCACTATCTTGTTCTTTGGTAATGTCATAGACTGAATTAGAATAAGATGTTCCCTCTTTAGCCAACCTGCATAAAGCAAGAAATTGATTTGCAAATGACATATCCATTACTTCACTAGGATGACCTTCAGCAGCTGCTAGATTAACTAAACGCCCTCTAGCAAGCAAATGAATTGTTCTTCCATCTTTCAGATGAAATGCTTCATTATTATCCCTGATAGTATAAACATCCTTAGCTCGATCTTCCAGATCAGGAATATTAATTTCACAGTCATAATGTCCGGTATTACAAATTATTGCACCTTCTTTCATTAAGTCAAAGTGTCTACCTACTATCACATCTTTCATTCCTGTTGCAGTACAAAAAATTTCTCCAATTTGTGCTGCATCATCCATTTTCATGACTCTAAATCCATCCATTGTTGCCTTCAATGCGCAGATTGGATCTATTTCTGTAACTATAACGTTGGCTCCCAATCCACGTGCCCTAATTGCTAGGCCTCTACCGCAATGACCATACCCCGCGACAACGAACACTTTTCCAGCTAAGAGGACGCTGGTTGATCTAATTATACCATCAATAGTAGATTGCCCTGTACCATGGACATTGTCAAAATCCCATTTAGTCTCTGCATCATTAACTGCGATTACGGGGTATAATAATTCTCCAGCATCTGCCATAGCTCTGAGCCTATGAACTCCGGTTGTTGTTTCCTCAGTACCTCCTATTATTCCACTCGACAATTCAGGAAACTTACTGTGAACTCTGTAAATTAAATCAGCACCGTCATCTAGAGTTAAAGTGGGTTTAAAATCCAGTGTGCGGTCAATACAATCATAGAAACCCTGGTTGTCCTGACCATACCAAGCATGCACACCATATCCTTCTCTGGCTAACCAAGCGGCTACATCATCTTGAGTAGATAAAGGATTACATCCTGACCAAGAAATTTCTGCTCCAGCAGCAACTATTGTTTCAATGAGAATAGCTGTTTCTTTGGTTACATGTAGGCATCCAGAGACTCTTTGCCCCGCAAGAGGTTTCTCAGTTTCTGCTTTCTTCCTTAGGGCTGCTAAAGCGGGCATTCTACTTCTTGCCCAAGCGACCCTTTTTTCTCCTGCATCAGCCAATGAAATATCAGCAACAGTGTATGAACCCGATGTATCCATGACACAATGCATCCGCACCGTGTTATTCAAGGTACGTTTTATCGCACCCCACTATTCGACTAAGTTTACGTCAATTTTTTCCATTTTGTTGGGCATAGTAAGAAGCATAGTATTGCTCAGCATATTGCCGAGCAGTCTGCTCGTCATATCCTGATGCCACCATCTGTTGGACATATGCTTCAACAGGGTCCATTTGTTCAACTCCACCGAATTGTTCAACTACATCATCATCTGAATCATTACCACCTCTCTTTAGTAATAATGTGACTCCGACAATTGCTAATACAGCTATTAGTCCTCCGACCCCTAGTAATACTGGGCTAATTCCGCCACTCTCACTAGAACTACAACTTGAATCACTAGGATCAATTTCACAAATATCCTTAGGAAGTAAATTTATAACCATTTCTTCAGATAAGGTATACCTAGTTCCATCACCCTCGGTGATTCTGAAATATAGTGTTGCTTGCTGACCACTGATCGAGTATAAATCAGATATATCTAGCGTCATCGAGAATCCACTGCCGTCACCCAATCCCTCTGAAACATTATACTTACCAATTGTTTTCTGTGTAATCTTCTGTGTAGGAGTATAGTCTAAGATAAGAGGATTCAGTGATACCTCAATCTTAACGTCACTATTCTCTGCACCACCTAAAATACTACCAACAATTGTTACATCATCTCCAGATTGGGAATCACTTGGACGAGGGGATGAGAAAACCCATACTGGTTCTTCATCTCCATCATTTTCACCTACAACTATGAAGTACATTCGATACTTATTTTGTGTTTGTTTACCAGCCTTGTCATAAACAATTAATTCTACACGTACATCTTTTTCAATAGTTGGACTCGCAGTTATATTACGGAAAGTATAACTCCATTCATCAGTAACAGCTGCGGGATTCTGCCATACATGTTGTTCGTCACTAAATTCTCCTACAGGCATATCATTAATCACTCTCCACTCGTATAGAGCGATTCCAGTTTCTCCTTCAGGAGCGTCTGGATCACTACTATTCTCGCCTGTGAACTTAACAGTAGTTTCTCCAGTATCAGATAGTCTTACTCTGTAAACTGGCCAGTCAACTCCTGCAATAGGCTTCGTTCCATCACGAGTAATAAATTCTGATGTATCATCATCATGAACAATAGTTGCCGCTGAAATTGGATAGAAGTCATCTGCAAGAGTATCATTTGTAATCAGACGGATGTAGGTAATTCTAGTATGACCAGCATCATCATGTAAGTATAGAGTTAGTAACCACTCTGCACCTATTCTACATGGCTCATCATCTTCACCTACGGCACAGAATGAGCCCATAGTAGGTATTGACGGATTGAGTTGATTAGTGTGACTAACTAAGCCTGCATCTAATACTGCTCCATCCCAACCAGTTACTGAATCATTATTTCCAGATTCAAGATCCCAATCTGCAATTAGTCCTTCAACTTCTGAAGTATAAGTAAACTCTAGATCTGCATTACTCTTGATATATTTATCACGATAAGCACCCGTTGTCGGGTTGATATCAACCGATTCACCATTGATAATCAAATCGAAATCAGTTCCTGCAATACCGAAATCTAAAGGATATGGGGTTAAATGATAAGAAAGCATATTTGATAGGAGAGGAATATTTTCTCCGCCATAAGACTCTGATACACTTGGATTCTCGACGTCAACAGTGGTTACAATTAATCCTCCTGCTCCCTTATTACACACTGACATCAAAGAATGACCTTGTACAGTATCTCTCATTAGCGTATGGAAAGTCCCCCCAGTAACACTTATTCTACCACCACAAGTTGCTGGTATCTGATTTTGTTGAACTTGTGAAGCAACATCAATTCCTGAAAGTGCCACATAATCTCCCGCATGAATTACTGAAAAGGTCACCTTATCAATTCCTTTCAGGATAGGGTGGTAAGGGTCATCTATTGACAGATCATCATAATTAATTCTATTATCAGTGGTAAAGTTGTACTGATTTCTGTCTTTGATTGCCATATCAAAAATCAATCTACCGGGGTCATACTCATTTTGGTAAGGTCCTAAATGCATCTGAACTGTTCCTCCGTCAACCATGAAATTTTCTAAAACATCTACTACACTTAATCCATCACTCTCTCTTGTAGTATCCATAATCTCATAATAATCTCCGTAAACCACATTGTAATCAGTTTGCCAAGGAAGTAGAACTTTATTGTAATGTTCTATCCAATCTGGAGTTGCATAAGTGTCCCAATCACTCACTCTAAGTTGCGTGTAAGTCATATTCATTGCATCGAGATCATTCTTTACTTGTTGGAGACGATTCTGGTCAGTAGGATTGGAAAGTATAGCAACATCAACTTGATCATAGAATTGAATTACAAAGAAACGCTCATTGCCAGAACTATTACCGTCTTCTGTGAAATTGGCAAAGAAACTAATATTGTAAGTATGTCCATCATACCAAGACGAATAAGGGGCAGTCCAATTCGCCCAAGAACGTTCATGAGGGACTAAATCAAATGGGCCATTATCTGAGTTTTCTTCATACACAGTTTGGCCTGTATCTTCATCGACAATCTTCATTGTTAATTGATATTCAGCCTCTATAACTCCATTTAACAATGGCAAAACAAAATCATGTGAAGAAGAACCATAAGCGCCAAACTCATCTTTGTTTGTTGTATATACACAAGCATATGTGATATCTGTTGTACAATCAAGAATATCTGGCTGCATAAGAGTAATATCTGCACTTGCAATACTGAACATAATTGTAGTATAATTGTTGGCTAAATTTACTTCAGATTCATTGTACCATTTCTGTAAAGGATCAGTATTATCGAATAATGTCTTAACATCAATTCGATATATCCCACTCTGGAAATCGTGATTCGCAATGGTAACAACCTGTTTCTCAGAAGCATCCATTCCATTGACATCGATTGTATATGTTCCATCATCTTCAAATGTAAATTCTTCAATTCTGATATTATCGATTGCGAAACCAGCAGAACCTGCATTTCCATTTACTCCGTCATCATTAGATAAAAATCTCCAAGTTAGAGTGACTTCGGAACCTGATAAGGAGGTACATTCATCAGCCCACTCAAAAGTATTTTCGCTACTTTGATTCTGTAGGAAAATATTTGACATATCTACAGTTACTGACTTTACTATTTGTTCAGAGTCAAACCAAACTACAGAATTATATCTATCTGAAAAGTCACCAAAGTACTCTACTTCGTCATACCCATTCCCATCGAAGTCTTCACAACTATCAAATGGCCTAGGACCGTTTTCATTCAAATCAGTCCAACTTCCAAAGATAATTCCATTGAAGTTTTCTCCATTCTTAGTCCATGAAACTTCTAGTTGAGCTGCGTCCCTAATCGCAAGAATATTTCCATTACTGTCTTTCAAGTAATCACCTTCAGCAAAATAATCAAAGGTTAGATATGTGAAGTCAGCACCTTCAGCACCAACTGGAATATTTGGAATTGTCAGTGTCTCATTCCAATTATCACCATAACCGGTATCTGGATGTCCGAGCCAGTAAGCATGATTATTGAAGACACCTTGATTTTGAGGGAGCATCCCATTAGATCCACTTGAGTCATCAATACGGCTACCATTATCATTCCCATCATCTTCCCAAATTTGATCGGCTGGATTACCAAATGAGAAATCTTCAATTGCTACTAAGTCAGGTAAGGCATTTCTAACCTTAGCCTCAACTTGGAAGTCAGTAACAGTGTTACCATAATTCTGAACTTTGACATTAATATCTCTGGGTCCAGATGCATACCTTACGCCATTTTCTAAATCAACCCAGGCTTCTTCAGCAACTCCTGGATCGTATAAATTATCGACAGTGAGTTGGAACTTTACCTCATCATTTGTTGCATCGGCATTATCAAATCCAGTAGGATCTTCTAAGGATGTAGAAATGTAGTATGTCTTATTATCAATGAAATTAGAGGTTAACGAAACTTCACGTATAGCTCCGGCACCTAGATTAGTGAATGAGAGTTCTTGACTAACTAAAGCTTCAGTACCGAAGTTTACATCTCTCTTCCGGATTGATATATTATCAAAAGCAAAACCATCTAATCCGTTATCCTTAGATGCACCTGTAGGCCCTACTGAACCTTCTAAGCCGCTCCTAAATCTAAATCTAATATCGATTATTTCACCCGCATAAGGAGTCAAATCAATAGAATTAATTTTCTCTTCATCGGGAGAATCAGAGCCATCTTCAGTGAAATTTAACCAACCAGTTACAGTCTCACTAGAAATATCTCCATTGTATGTATTATATTCAGGATCTACCCCCTGATATAATAGACGGAAATAACGATCGTTATCCCAACCACCAGCAAAGAATACTTGTTCCCAACCACTTCCATCACTCCAAACTTCAATGCTGCATGAATCTTCATATAACCAACGTTCAACGACATCAAACTGCTCTGCTAAATATAGTTGGAAGAAGGAGGCACTACACATTGCCCACATATCAAGATAAGCTGCATCTGCACCTGTCAAGTCAACGTTTTGAAGAATTACTGCTTCATCTTGATGATTGTAATATCCTGAATCTGTTTCATTCTGGCCGCCTTGATAATCAAGTCCAGCCCAATAATAGTTTGTTGGATTAGAATCTGCTTCATACCATGAAGCATTTTGTCCTGCTGTAGAACCTGTTTCTACATGCCAAGAAGAGTCTCCTTCATCATATTCTCCAGTGTAAGAGAACTTTTCCCAGGCACATGAATTACATCCTGACTTGTCCTCATTTCCATCGAAATCATTTGAATAAACTATAGTATCAGTTCCACCTAATACTTCTTTGACCTCCAGATTAACGTCTACGCTACCTGATATAGGATTCAAACCTGTATTCTTAATTGTTACATTTACAAACCTATTTCCCTCACCAAGTTGTGCGTCTCCAGTTGCTGGATTATAGGATACCGGGGCCACAGTAACTTCTGTAATTCCTACATCTTCATTGTCCAAAGATAATACTGAAAGGAAGTCTCCTGCACCAGGCCATCCCTGTGTATCAAGCCACATAGCATTGTTAGCGAAACGATAAGCATAATCTCGTTGACCGATTACAATTTCGAATGCACTATCATCTCCACCTTGTAACTGTCCTGGCTGAGCCATAGTAGGTCTTCTTCCAACATCAAAAGACAGTGCTGGCAAATAACCGGGTCCATTTGGATTTGCAAGAATTATTTCTACAGAATTTATTTCTCTAAGATTATCTAACAATAGGAAAGTCTGATTTTGAGATGTAGAATCTTGAATTCTCGTCAAAGTTAATTCAGTTGGTACGAAGAAGTCGTACTCACCATCTTGATTAACATCTTCAATAGTAATTGATGCACCTTTAAAATCTCCTAGGTAAGCATAATTCTGTGTAGTCCAAGATGTTCCAGAACCAAATGCGTAAGAGATATTACCAGTTAATCCATCGACAGCAGCAATTAAGTCAATTTCACCGTTGCCATCAGTATCTTTGATATCAAAACCATAGAGAGGTTCGTTATGCTCTGCATCGAGTTTGAATTCATGAACTCCTTGAGCTCCAGGTGTTAATGGATTAGGGAATGTTCCTTGCAAACAATCGTACTCCAATACAGTTACATTGTCATAGTGACCAACGGATACACCCACTCCAGTATTGAATGGGGGAGTCCTTAGAAGCCAAATATCAAGATCTTCACAATCGCCAATTCCTCCACCACCAGGGAATCCACCGCCAGTGACAGTCTCACCGAAGTGCCCTAAAATCATGTTTGTGTATAGGCCAGTCGTTAGAGGGACTGCAAGTGTTTGTTGTGAAGTCAGAAGAGTTGGGTCAGGGCCTTTGTAAACCTGAATATATTGGTTAGTCGCGGTTGCATCTCTAACAACCATCACAATATCTGCATTTCCATCTCCATCAATATCTGCTACATCCATATCTGCGAGATAAGGATTTGAAACTGTAATTTCAGAATCACTCCAAAGATTCACTCTGTCTGAGCAATCTCCCCAAAGAATCGTAAGATTTCCAGGTCTGACGAAAGATTCGCCTACAAATCTAATATTCTGCTGATAATATACAAGATCATTTACTCCATCACCATCAATATCTGCGATTTCAACGCGGGTTCCGTCTGCTGTATCAACGAAACCTGCACGGCGTGATTCATTATTGGAAATGAATACATCCTGCCTATCTGCAAAACCACCTGAACCATCATTGTATAGTACCGTAATAAATAGACCCATAGTGCTGGCCGAAGCGATATCATTGTGCCCATCACAATCAAGATCTCCTATCGAAATATATGAGGGGTCACGTTGCACCGCATACTGAGTAATATGAGATGCAGAAACCGCTGGAATCAGCGATAAAAACAAGGAACTAAGGAATAAAGTCACGAGTAGGACGGCTTTCCTACTCTTCGCGGCTTGATTATTGGCATTCTTCAGACTATACAGCATACTACTTCCGAGTTAAACTCCATTCTTAGCACTTATTACCTATTGATTCCCCTCACCTACGGTGAATATCTGTATATAAAACAGAAATAGGAAATAATTTACAGATTAAATTATTGAGAAACTAACCAACTTGGATTTGGAGCATAATGTATTTCTGCACCGCCATAAATTAGTTCCAAACGCCCCATAATCCAAAGCCGATTGAGAAAGATTTCTAGGTCAATACCTTCTCTATTGATCCTCTCTCCAATTAAGTCTTCAATAGCACTGATTGAGAGAGAAGTTTGCCCATGTTCACGCACTACTAGAGTTAACAAAATCTGTAACCAAGCTTCGGCCATTGGATCCCCGGATAAATTATTTGACAAAGGTTCAGGTTCATCAATTGATTCTAGGAACTCTCTAATATATTCGATTTGAGGGGCAGTTCTAGAGGGCCCATCTAACTCCGATATCTTGGATTTAATATCTAAATCCCCTATTCTTCTGACTACAGCGGGGATACTGCTTGGATCAGGAGGAGGTCCAGGTAATTTTTCATTTTCATCATGAGCCTCATCTAAATTATGTTCTCCGCCCATAGCAGGTTGAGACTCGGGCTCATTACCATCATCTAATCGGGCAGAGAGAGGTTGAATGAAACCGACTCTTCCTTGCAAGCCCAACTCCTGACGTATTGATTCAACTACACTTGATTCGCCTTCGATAATAATATCGATATCATTTTCTGGTGAGCGGAATCTAAATCTCACAGTCCCCCTCATCTGCATACTACCACTCCTAACATTACTTGCAGATAAGACATACGTTTCAATTCATTCTTTGGCAAGATTACGTAAAACTGTTTGTAAAATACCACCGTTCTTGTAGTAATCAACCTCTACTGGAGTATCTAAACGAATTACTGCTTCAAAATTTATCGATTCGCCATTATTCTTGACAGCTTGAATATCAATTCTAGACAAAGGCACTAATTCTAAATCGGCAGGAATATTGAACCTCTCGGTTCCATCAAGCCCTAAAGAATCGGCATCATCTCCATCAATAAATGTCAAAGGAAGAACCCCCATACCAACAAGGTTTGAACGATGAATTCTTTCGAAAGAAGTAGCGATAACAGCCCTAACTCCGAGTAATAATGTTCCTTTGGCAGCCCAGTCTCTGCTACTTCCTGTTCCATATTGAGAACCTGCTAAGACCACTAAATCAGTTCCTTCAGATTGATATCTTTGACTTGCTTCAAACACAGAAATAACATCACCACTTGGGAAATGAGTTGTCCAACCACCTTCAGTTCCATTTGCAACTTGATTCTTAATACGAATATTAGCAAATGTACCTCTCATCATTACCTCATGATTTCCCCTTCGGCTACCAAAAGAGTTGAAGTCTTTCAATTCAACCCCGTTTTCAATAAGATATTTTCCTGCGGGACCATGATGAGGGAATGCTCCAGCAGGTGAGATATGGTCAGTAGTAACAGAATCACCAAGCTTCAATAAAACTCTGGCATTCTTAATTGGCTTAATTGGGTCTGGTTCGGCTTTTATTCCTTCAAAAAATGAAGGTAATCGTATGTAAGTTGATTTATCTTCCCAAGGATATAATGCCGATTCATCGGAAGGAATTGAATCCCACCTTGGTTCTTCTAAGATATCTGAATATCTATCTCTAAACATTTCGGGACTCAAAGAATTACGCAAGGTCTCACTAATTTCTTCATCAGAGGGCCATATATCGGAAAGCATTACTGGATCATCATCCGAGGTATATCCAATAGGATCATTGAACAGATCAATATCTAAAGTACCTGCTAAAGCATAAGCTACTACTAGTGGAGGACTTGCAAGATAATTTGCCTTAACCTTCTGATGAATACGCCCCTCAAAATTTCGATTACCTGAAAGTACACTTCCAACAATTAGATTTGCATCATCGATTGCTTTCTCAATATCTTCATCTAATGGTCCTGAATTACCAATACAAGTAGTGCATCCATAACCTACCACATTAAACCCTAAAGCTGCCAAATCCTCTGTCAATCCTGCGGCATCAAAATATTCAGTAACTACCCTACTTCCAGGGGCTAAACTAGGTCGAACCCAGGGTTTAATCTCCAATCCTTTCGATATCGCATTTCTAGCTAATAATCCTGCAGCCAACATTACACTAGGATTACTGGTGTTAGTACAACTAGTAATTGCGGCAATCACTACATCTCCGTGTTGAAGATTAACATTTCTACTAACAATGTGAGATGAATCGAGATTATTTTCAGAATCGATCCCATGTCCTTGGTGTCCTGAAGGAGAATTTAAACTTTCCAACCAATGTTCTTTCATTTCAGAAAGATTGACTCTATCTTGTGGCCTCTTCGGACCTGCCAAAGCGGGTTCAACCGTGCTTAAATCTAACTTGATTGATGAAGTAAATTTGGGAACAGGAGTTTTACTTGTATGAAATAAACCTTGAGCGGTCAAATATTTCTTGACATTTTCAATATGTGAAGGTTCTCTACCTGACAAATGCATGTAATCTAAAGTTGTTTGATCTACTGGAAAAAAACCACAAGTAGCACCATATTCTGGAGCCATATTGGCAATTGTTGCTCTATCAGGAAGACTCAAATTAGCCATTCCAGGTCCATAAAACTCTACAAATTTTGAAACCACTCCATGTTCTCTCAATAATTCTACAATTCTTAGAGTCATATCTGTTGCTGTCACTCCTGCACGTAGATTTCCGGTCAACTCAAATCCTACAACTTCCGGCAATAACATGTAAATTGGTTGGCCTAACATAACTGCTTCTGCTTCAATTCCACCAACACCCCATCCAAGAACGCCAAGGCCATTTATCATAGTAGTGTGAGAATCCGTTCCAACAAGAGAATCTGGTATCCATAAATTATTTTCTAAACGTGCAACACTAGCAATCCATTCAAGATTTACTTGGTGAACGATTCCTCTCCCTGGAGGGACTGCTCTGAAATTATCTAAATTCATTTGACCCCATTTTAAGAATTTATATCTCTCCATGTTTCGGTGGTATTCAATTTCTAAATTTTGTTCCCTCGCATTAGGGAATAATCCAGAAATATCAACCTGAACAGAATGGTCAATAACTAAATCAACTGGTACTTGAGGATTTACTTTCTCTGGATCCCCATTTAGATTCACCATTGCATCCCTTAATGCCGCGATGTCTACTACAGCAGGAACACCTGTAAAATCCTGTAATATAACCCTACTCGGGCTGAAAGGGATTTCCTCAGGCACCATTGTTGGAGTCCAAGAAGCAATGCGAATAACGTCCTCTTTAGTTACCAAGAAACCATCACATTTCCTGAGTGCTGATTCAAGTAGGATTCTGATTGAAAATGGCAGTTCATCTAATTTACATATGCCCTGTTCTTCGAGTGCCTTCAAAGACATAAAGAAGCCTGTATCTCCAGAATATGTGGTGAATCCAGACTTCGCAGAGAACAAATCATCAGCAACCATGTTCATACCGGCCATGATTAAGCACAAGAATATGCCTAACAATTAACTTCGTATTTACAGTTAAATCAAGATATATCTACAGAAAGTAGACGAACTTCATAGATTGGTCTGTCATTGTCGCCAGTTTCAACATCGCTAATCGCGGTTACTGAACTTAAACCACTTGAAACTTTACCGAAAACAGTATGCTGACCGTCTAGATGGGAGGGGGTACTGTCTTCAGGAACAATAAAGAATTGACTCCCTCCAGTATTTGGACTACTGGTTTTTGCCATTGAAATAACGCCTGGCTCATGAACCAGGCCATTATTTGCTTCGTCACCAACTGTCCAAGAGGTTCTATCACAATCACTAGAACTCGATTGAGCATTTCCATTACAATAACCATACCAATTGTAAGCATATCCTCCACTTCCTGTTCCAGTCTCAAAATCTCCACCTTGAATCATAAAACCATCTATAATTCTGTGGAAAATAGTTGATTTGTAATTATCATTTACAGAATGATCAATAAAATTCTCTACATGATCAGGAGCTTGTGCAGCGTACAAATCAATTACAATAGTTGCCGTAGTTCTACTTGATTCATCCATCCCATCAGGTACATACGATATCTGCATAGTTGCTTGTGAACCAGAAGTTACCTCCTCATCATTTAGAAAGTCTGCTAATACTTTGACAGAAGATAAAAGAAGAAGACAAACAACTAACATTACTACTAACCCCATAGGAGTTGGGCTGCCGTTATCCAATACTTGGAATGTAGAACCTGTAGATATTCCTTCTTGGTCCATAATTGAAATTAGCTTGCCCCTTTCTCGAAGAGTTTCTTTTGACTTAGGGTCAAGTTTTAGTGCATTGGAATAATTCTTGTATGCTTGTTTCAAATTTGTTCTTCTAGAAGATGGATCGGCATTGGCTTTTATAATGTAAAGATCTGCTGCAAATGAAAGAGTTTTGGCTCTCTGTACATCGTTCTCACAATTTTCCCAGGCAGCGGAACGTAGTACGCCTAGAGCTTTGTCTGGAGAGTCTTGACTTGCTATCGAATTCTTTGCTTCATCCCAAGCTCTTTGCAATTTTTCGGATACAGGCATGTGCCTCGGAAGACCACCTAATAAAAAAC
>CERS01015572.1_pt1 | contig 25535 bp, 20 predicted proteins | sample 356251 | NCBI WGS metagenome assembly CERS01 (sample SAMEA2621020, study PRJEB7988) | marine metagenome | isolation source: saline water (ENVO:00002010), including
GGGGGTAACATCTATAAAGATAGATATTATGATAATAATAACCATGGTTATTATATGGATCCCGCGAGTACCAGTAGAATGAATGACTTAGATATTAATCGAGTCGATTTTTCGCATGGTTCAAGTAGGTCAGGTGCTGATGGTGAATTATTAAGACGAAATGGTCAAGCACAAATATTTTTTGATGATTGGTTGTATTTCAGTGATTCCAATAATGGTAATGAAGCTAGAGTAAGAATTAATGTTGATTCAAGAAGGATTTATGCATACAAATCTAACCCATCAGATAGACGCTGGAAAGAAAATATTAGAGATATGAGTAGTATCTTAGATAATTTTATGACATTAAAACCTAGAGTGTATGATCATAAAAAAGATGATCAATTATGGATCGAGTCCGAAGGGGATCAAGAAAATAAAATAGTAAACCCTGATAACTTTAATGTGAAAGGATTTATTGCTCAAGAAATAAAAGAGGTTTTTCCAGATGCAGTAACCCAGGATACAGATGGATATTATTATGTTGATAGCGATCCACTAGCTTCTATAACAATTAAAGCGGTTCAAGAAGTAAAAAATGAAAAAGATAACGAAGTCGCTAAGATTAATGAAAAATTAAGTGCTTTAGAAGCCAAGCTTGATAAACTAGTAGCGGCTAATGAAGCAAAAGATGATACGATTCAAAACTTAGCTAGTAAGTTAGAACAATTGAGTATGCAATTTGATGCCTATGCCTATAACCCAAGTAGTTATTCTGATAAAACATTAAAGGTAGTTCAGGAAGAAATAAAGAGCACATTAGATAAATTAGTAACAGTGGGTGTTTATAAGTATCAATGGAAAGATCATGTTAAGCCAAAAAGTAAGTATCAGTTATCAGAATCTCATGTGGGGGTATTAGCTCAAGATATTAAGTTGTTATTTCCAGAATTAGTAACAACCGATTCTAATGGCAAACAGCAAGTAGATATGCCTGGATTAACGGCTGTATTAATTCAATCTGTCAAAGAGTTACAATCTAGTCATCAACTAGAACTAGATACCTTGAAAGCAGAAAATAAAGCAATAAAAAAACAATTAAAAACAATAAAAGGAGAAAAAAAATGAGGATTATACTAATAATGGTAATGATAATAGGATTTTCTGTTATGAGTTTTGCTGGAGATGTAAACGATGTACCAATGATAACTAAAGCTGAAATGAATGAAGTAATGCAAATAAGAGACGATTGTTATAAATTGATTCAGGAAGAAAAAATGGATGAAGCTTTAGCTCAGGTTAATAAGTTGAAGTCATCTTATGATAAAGCGGATATCTATTCCAGTATTGGTTTTAGTACAACCGATAAAGCGATGCAAAGTAAGGTAGTAGGTTTGCTAGAATCGATAAAGCAATCTGATGAAACCATGTCATACCTACAGGTAACTATCGATAAAATAAAGGTATTAAGTATGTCAGACGAAGAAAAAGTAAGGTTTTTTAAATCTACCCGAGATTTGTCGATATTATTACAGTTGTTTAATAATAGTTTTGAAGATCCAAAGCATAGTAGTGCAGTGTTAGATCATATTGCTAATATTATGCCAGAGTTACCTGATATGATGACGTTAAATATGATAACGAGTTTACTATCAATAAGTAGTGACCCATCTTTGGCTGATGTACAGAAAACAATAATAAGTAAGGTTATAAATAAATCAAAAAAATTAAGTAATTATGATCAAGTCGGTATTTTAATTCCGTTAGCAAACTTGCAAGAAGAAAATTCGAAGATAAAAAAAGATCTTAAAGGGATTTATGATAGTACTCAAGATTTGTCTGAAAAAGTAAGTATAGGAACTCAGTTATGCTTTAATCAATCTCTTGAGATTTTAAGTAAAAATGATTTAGCTAGTTTAGAAAATCAAATAAATAGTGCAGATAAGAGTGTTGGAATAAATCAAGTCGATAGTTTATTTCGTTTAGCGGAATGCCAGAACGATATTAATAAAATGAAACAAATTGTAGCAGCATTACCTGAAAAAGAAAAATCAATGTATTACATTCCTGAACCAGTAGCTAGTGAGGGTGAAAATAACCCAGTTGCTAAGTAATTAACAGCCATTCAAGACTAGTAGAAGCTGATTCTACGGAATCACCGATATTAACTAAACTACTAAAAATATTTTCAATGGATCTCATGTCGCCTAGTTTTAAAGATCCTTCATTAGAAAGTCTATAAATGGTTTCAATGGCATTAAAGTAAATGGTATGAATAGAATGTTTGATAGAAACTACTTTATGTATAGAACTAAAAACATCTTGTTTGTTCTTTTCATAAAGCATTAATGATTTTTTTAAAAATTCATGTGCTTCTAAATTACAATTAATTAAACTTTGAAGATCTTCATTACAAAACGTTGGTAAGGATCCATTAAGTCGAACAAAAATCGTAATATAATTAGCACAGCGAAAAATTTCTGAGGATATACATTCGACACGTTGAAAAATTCTTAGAAAATCATATTGTTTTTGAAAGTCAAAATTAGCTTGGATAATCTGTTCTTCAAGATGCTCAAAAATATGGTTGGAATCATTACGAATAGATAATATTTTGTCACGGAATTGTTCTATATCCTCATGTTTACCCTCACATAAGCCACTAAGCATATTTTTTAATAGATACAGTTCTTCTTCATCAATCATCGTATGTTCTAAGATAGAATCAACAATAAATTGCTCATTAGTTGTTGTTTTTGTGTCAAAGTATTGCTCAAACATAGATAATCTAATTATACATTAAATCTATAAAAAAACTACTAATTAGAAAGAAAATGATCTAGATGTGAAAGATTTGATAACAATGCTTTTCCAATAATACATCCAGAAAGATTAGGGATACTTTTTAAAGAAGCAATATCATCTTGATTGCGAATTCCACCGGATGCAATAACAGGACTTTTTGATGAAGAAGCCACAGATTTAAGCATCTCAAGATTAGGTCCGCTCATCATACCATCTTTGGCAATATCGGTATAAATAATAGAAGCAATATCAGACTCGTTAAGTATGTTAATAAAGTCAGATAAGGTAGTTTTGGATTTATGTTTCCAGCCATCTGTTGCAATGTGTTGTGCTTTAGCATCAACGCCTGCAATAATTTGATTTGGGAACATTGTTGCGATAGAGGCAGCTAAGTCAAAATTTGAAATAAATAAAGATCCAATAATGACATAATTAACACCCGCATCAAGATAATAATGAACGCTATCAACCGTACGAATACCACCACCAACTTCAACGGTTAAATTAGTATTTTTACAAATAGATTTAATAAGATCAGCATGGACTAAATGCCCATCTCGAGCTCCATTTAGATCAACAATATGAAGACGTTTAGCACCGTTTTCTTCAAATTTTTGTGCAAGTTCAATGGGAGAATAATCATAAGCGGTAACTTCATCATAATGCCCTTGTTTAAGACGTACGACAGAATTATTAAGTAAATCTATAGCCGGAATAACCTCAAACATAGGTAAGTCCTGTTAAAGATTCGAAATAAGGTATTAAATTACTGGCAGGAATAGATTCTTGTTTGCGTTTATGTAAATCTTTAATAGACAATGTTTTATTATCAAATTCATCTTCACCAAAAATAATCATGTAAGAAGCCTCCATTTTTTGAGAAAGTTTTATATGAGAATTAAAATCAATTTTATTATAATCAATTGTTACACGAAGACCTAGGTTACGTAAATCTTCAGCGATATGGATACATTCCATTTGATATTCTTTTCCAAGCGCAGCAATATACACAAGGATAGGTTGGTTTGGAAGGGATATATTTTGTTTTTTTAGTAACATAATAAGTCTTTCAATCCCAAAAGCAAAGCCTACTGCAGGTGTATGAGAGCCTCCTAGATTTTTAATTAAGTTATTATAACGACCGCCCCCACAAATACTATTTTGCGCCCCTAAATCTTCAGAAACCACTTCAAAAACAGTTTCTGTGTAGTAGTCAAGACCACGAACAAGCGTCGGTTTGTATTCAAATGGAATATTAAGATGATCCAAGTAGCTAATGACAAAATTGAAATGATCTTTTGATTGCTGACTTAAGGCTTCTCTCATGTCAGGTAAACCCGATAAATAAGTTTGTAACGTTTCATCTTTACTATCTAGCATTTTTAAAGGGTTATGTTTAAATTTTTCTTGTAAGTTTTCAGATAATTGACTTAGGTTTGATGCTAAAAATTGTTTAATACGTGCTTCAATAACAGGTCTACAGGTATCAGAACCTACAGAATTAATATAAATTTTAATGTTTTTTAAGCCTAAAGATGAGAATAGCCGATAACTCATGGTAATAACTTCGGCATCGGAAAAAGGATGATCTGATCCAATCGATTCAACACCAATCTGATGAAATTGGCGGTATCGACCAGCTTGAGGCCGTTCATAGCGAAACATAGGGCCTTGGTAAAATAGTTTTGAATGTTGAGGAGATCGATTAAGGTTGTTAGTAATAAAAGCACGTGCAACAGGAGCAGTACCTTCAGGCCGTAATGCTAAATCACGATTTCCTTTATCTGTGAATGTATACATTTCTTTTTTAACAATGTCAGATTCGCTAATAACACGATTAAAGAGTTGAGATGATTCAAAAATAGGTGTCCGAATTTCATTAAAATTATATAAATCAAATATTTTTTTTGCTGTTTTTTCAACAAAGTTCCAGTAATCGACTTCATCAGGTAAGATATCTTGAGTTCCACGAGGTAATGAATAATCCATAGATAGTATATAATAGGGGAAAAAAGAAAAAAAATAAATTCTCTTATGTATTTCTTAATTAGTATAAAAACTTTATACTATTAATAATTATCAAAAAAAGAGTTATAAATTATGAAATATTCACAATTATTTATCCAAACATTTAAAGAGACACCCTCAGATGCGCAGATAATATCTCATCAGTTATTACATCGAGCGGGATTTATCCAAAAGTCTGGTGCTGGATTATATAATTACTCACCATTAATGATGATGGTGATTCAAAACGCAACGAGTATTATTAGAGAGGAACTTAGTAAAGTAGGTGGACTTGAAATAAGTTTATCTATGGCAACCCCTTCTGAATTATGGAAAGAATCAAATCGCTGGGATGAGTTAGGTGCATTAATGATTCAGTTTAAAGATCGTTCTAATAGAGATCTATGTTTAAGTCCAACTAACGAAGAAGCTGTTGTTGATTATTTTAGAAAAGTAGCAAAAAGCTATAAGCAACTGCCCGTCTGTTTGTTTCAAATTAATACTAAATTTAGAGATGAAATTAGACCACGATTTGGGTTGATGAGAGCAAGAGAATTCTCAATGAAAGATGCTTATAGTTTTCATATAGATAGAGACTGTTTAGATAAGACATATGAGTTACTTTATCAGGCCTATTCACGGATCTTTGAGAGGATGGGGCTTGCATGTATGGCTGTAGAGGCTGATGGCGGTGCTATGGCTGATAGTGGTGCTAAGACACATGAGTTTCACGTTTTAGCTGATACGGGAGAAGATGAGTTAGTTGTTTGTAAGCAAGAAGCATGGGCCGCCAATAGCGAAATGGCGCAAACAAAACGAGTTGATATAGTATATAACAAATCAACGGATGCTATGGAATTGATAGAAACGGGTCAGCATCATACTATTCAAGATATTAGTAAATTATTAAATGTAAAAGAAAGTAATTGTTTGAAAACGGTGTTACTAAAAGGAAAAAAAGAAAATGAAACGTCATATCTAATGGCATGTTGTATTGGAGATGATGAGATTAATATAGCAAAATGTATGAAACATAGTGGGATAAGCCAGTTAGAATTTGCGGATGAGTCTGATTTAAAAGAGCTAGGTTTTGTAAGAGGGGTGTTAGGTCCAGTTGGTGTTGATAGTGATCAGGTAAACATTCTAGTAGATTTACATGTTGATAATGAAGCAGGTTTTGTGGTTGGTGTTAATAAAGAAGGGTTTCATGTTAAAAATATGATTCTTAACAGAGATATCCCTGTCTGTACTCAAGCTGATATCAGAGTGAGTAGAGCGACCGATGTTAGTATGAATGGTAATGATATTGAATTGTGTAGAGGTATTGAGGTGGGACATATTTTTCAGTTGGGAGATAAGTATACAAAAGCATTAAAAGCAAGTGTGTTAGATAAAAATGGTAAAGCTATATTTCCTTTAATGGGATGTTATGGGATTGGTGTAGGAAGGGCTGTTTCAGCAGTTGTAGAACAGTTGGCGGATGAGAATGGAATTGTTTGGCCGGAATCATTATCACCTTTTCAGGTTGTAATATTGCCTTTAAAAAGTAAAGATGATGATATTGCAAAAGCCGGGCAAGCACTCTATGAAGAATGTCAAAAAAATGGTATTAGCGTTATTATTGATGACAGAATGGTATCACCTGGCTTTAAATTTAAAGATGCTGATTTAATGGGATTTCCACATCAGATAATTATTGGAGAAACATTTAAAAATAAAGAAGAAGTAGAGTACCGGTCTAGACAGTCAGGGAAAAAAGAAAGTTTAAGGTTAGCTGAATGGATCCCTTTTTTGAAAGAGGCTCTGAAAGATAAATAATGAGTTTAAGTATTATTCCCGCCATCTTTTTTGTAACGCTTATGGTGTTATCCAGTTTTGATAAGCTAGCAGAAGAGCCTGAAAAGCCATTGTGGAGTACAAATAAAATTATGGCAGCTAAAAAACCAGAAGGGATGGTTGAAAGAAAAAAGTCAGATCAAGATACTATTTTTAGTTATATAACATCCAAATATAAAAAAGTATCAGTAGAAGATGCCAAAAAAATTGCTAAAAATTTAGTGGATTATGGAAAAAAGTATAATTTAGATCCTAAATTTGCAGCTGCAGTGATAGCAAGAGAGTCTGGATTTAAAAAAGATGCTGTTAGTGTTACTGGCGCAAAAGGCTTAGGTCAAATCAAAGATTTTAACTATAAAGATTTAAAAATAAAGGATCCTTTTAATATTAATCAAAATGTTGATGGAACAATACAATATTTAAAAAAGATGATAAAAAAATGGAATGAAAATGAAGATAGTATCGTTGTAGAAAAAGCAGGGGGGAATAAAGAAGTAGAAAAAAAACCGGTAGCAAAAGAGGATCATTTAAAATTAGCGTTAGCTTCGTATTACAAAGGGTTTACGGCGGTAAAAAAGACAGGGGTTGATCCAAAAACCAAAAAATATGTAGAAGACATTTTAAGTTATTATAACGATATTATTTACTCGGAAAAAAAATAAATTTTATTTTTTTTAGAAAAACTTTTTTTTTTAAAAGAAATTTAGTATAATAGTGTGGTTTAATTTTTTTAGATTTGACGTATTGTATTTTAAAGGAGGTTCATAATCATGAACGAAGGAACAAGTATAGGGGAAATTGAAAATATAGAAAATTTTGATTTTAAAAGTGATCAAAACACAACCGATGATTATGGCCTGAAAGCGACAAAGATTGGAGAGCGATCAGAATTTGAAAAAGAGTTTATACCAGAAGAAATTAAAGAAGATAAAAAACCAACAAAAAGTAAATCAAGCAATGACGATGTTGCTACTTTAAAAACAGAGTTAGAGAAATTTTTAGATGAAGAAACATCAGAGGTTTTTGATTATGAAGATGGTGACGTTATAGAAGGAACGGTTCGTTCTGTAGAAAAATCAGGAGTTTTAGTAGATTTTAATTTTAAATCAGATGGATATGTATCAAATTCAGAGCTAGGCTATGATGAAGCTGGAAAGACAGAAGTATTAGAAGCTGGTCAAAAAGTACCTTTTTTTATTGATAAATTAGAAACAAAAGAAGGGTATTCGTTATTATCAAGAAAAAAAGCACAGATAGAAGAGTCATGGGACTTTTTAACAAATGCAGTTAAAGATAGAGATCCTGTTGATGTCTATGTTATTTCCAAGGTTGATGGCGGGTTAGTAGCATCTTACCAGTCTATCAGAGGCTTTATTCCTGCGTCTCAGATATTAAAAGAGAATGATTTAGGGTTAGAACAATTTATTGATTCAATGATGTCGGTAACGGTATTACAAGCAGATAGACGGAGACGTAAAGTTATTTTTTCTAGTAAAGCAACAAAGTTATCAAACAAACAACATTCTGGAAAATTATTAGAGGAATTGGAAGTAGGTCAAATACGAAAAGGAAAAGTTACGAGTATTAAAAAGTTTGGTGTATTCGTTGATTTAGGTGGCATTGAGGGGCTTATTCATATATCAGAATTATCGTGGTCTAGAGTAAACAATCCTTCCGATATTGTAGCTTTAGACGATGAGATTGATGTGTTTGTCTTGGGTGTTGATCGAGAAACAAAGCGTATTTCGTTGGGGATCAAGCAATTAAGTACGGATCCTTGGGTTCAAGCTGGGTCTCTGTTTAGTATTGGTGATGTAGTGGAAGGGGTTATAACACGGATTGTTCCCTTTGGAGCCTTTATTCAAATTAATGATAATATTGAAGGCTTAATACATATTTCAGAAATATCATATGATCATATAGAAAAAGTAGAAAATATTTTAAAAGTTGGAGAAACCGTTAACGCGAAGATAATTAAATTAATTATTGATGAGCAAAAAATTGGCTTAACATTAAAATATGATACGAATAATCAAGGCAATGGTGACACGAATACGACTGAAGTAAATGAAACGTCTGAAATGCTAAGTAATGAAACGCCTAGTGAGAAAGAAGCTGGAGAAGCAGTACAAGCTAATGATAATTCAGCAGATCATGAAGCAGAAACAAATGAAACATCTGATAAAGAAGTTTCAGATGACAGTGCCTCAGAGCCTGTAGCAACAGCTGCGGATGAAACAATTGAAGATAATCAAGTAGAAAATCAAAAAGTAGAGGATAATCTAAGCAGCAATGAAGGTAAATCAGGCGATATAGAAAGTAGTTAAGATAGAAATGTCGTGAAGCTAAATTTTTTTAAACGAAAAAAAAAGCAAGTTGGATTATTTTTAAGTGGGGGAGCTGTTCGAGGAATAGCCCATATAGGGGTATTAAGAGCATTTGAGGAATTTAATTATCCTATAGATAGGATTTATGGAACAAGTTCGGGTGCTATTATCGGAAGTTTATATTGTAGTGGGATAACGAGTAATGACTTATATAAAATAGTTCAAAATATATCGATTCGTGATTTTATTAAATTCAAGTTATCACGCCAGGCTTTTTTTTCGTCAGAAGCTATACAGGTTTTTATTGAAAAGCATATTGGAAAAATTACATTTAAAGATTTAAAAATTCCTTTAGGTGTATTTACGACCAATATCCAAACCGCAAAATCAGAATTAATAATGGATCCAGATTATGATGTAGCTACGGCAGTAAGAGCTAGTTCGAGTATACCAGGAATTTTTACACCAACGGTTATGAATAATAAAACCTATGTTGATGGAGCTTTGTCCTATGATCATGAACAAAGTAGGCTTTATGACTGTGATGTTAAAATTGCCTGTAATGCTATTTCACAAAAAGAATTAGTTAGAACACCTAATTCAATTCATGAAATAATGGATAGAGCTGTGGAATGTATGATGATTTCAAAAGCTAAGTTTCAATCGGATGATTATCATTTACAGTTGGATGTAATTGATCAATCTATGTCATCTATTGATTTTAAAAATCGAGAAAGCCTAGTAGAATATGGATTTAAGTGTATAGAAAATAATAGAAAACAGATTGAGGCAATACTTTAATGCAAAACCCTAACAAAGATGGATTTTTTGGTAATTATGGAGGTATGTTTGTACCCGATACCTTGATGCCAGCCTTAGATGCATTAACACGATGTTATGAAGGGATCCAAGACGATTCTGATTTTATAGCAGAATTAGAGTATTATTTACATCATTTTGTGGGACGACCTACACCCTTATATTATGCACAAAATTTATCTAAACAGTGTAATCAAAAGATTTATTTAAAACGTGAAGACCTTAACCATACTGGGGCGCACAAGATTAACAACACGTTAGGTCAAATTTTACTTGCAAAGAAAATGGGGAAAACAAGAATTATTGCAGAAACAGGTGCTGGACAGCACGGTGTTGCAACAGCAACGGTATGTGCCTTAATGGGAATGCAGTGTGATATTTATATGGGAGCTAGCGATATTGAAAGGCAGTCTTTAAATGTAAAGCGAATGAAATTGATGGGAGCCTCCGTTAGTAGTGTGACGAGTGGATCAAAAACCTTAAAAGATGCAACAACAGAAGCTATCCGTGATTGGATGAAACATGTTGAGAATACCCATTACATTATCGGATCAGCTTTAGGCCCTCATCCCTATCCGTTAATGGTACGTAATTTTCAAAGTATTATTAGTAAGGAAGCGAAGGAACAGATAGTCGATCAGTCAGGAAGTTTACCCGATATAGTAATGGCTTGTATCGGTGGCGGATCTAATGCGTTGGGTATGTTTTATCATTTTCTTGATGATAAAACGGTGCGATTACTAGGTGTTGAAGCGGCTGGTGAAGGACTTTCTAGTAACCAACATGCGGCATCATTATCGAAAGGCAAGCCAGGAATCTTGCACGGATCATTAAATTCTGTGTTGCAAGATGAGAATGGTCAGATACAATTAGCGCATTCTATTTCAGCCGGTTTAGATTACCCTGGTGTTGGCCCAGAATTATGTCATTTAAAAGAAACGGGACGTTTAGAGGCATATGCCGTTACAGATAAACAAGCCTTGCAAGGATGTAAACAGTTAGCTGAGTTAGAAGGTATTATTGCTGCATTAGAAACATCACATGCGTTAGCATTATTATCAGATGATGCTATCTTGAAGAAAAATCAAACAATTATTCTTTGTTTATCAGGAAGGGGCGATAAAGATATGGAGACAATTGCAAATCATGTCTAACGTATTAGAAAAAGCCTTTAAAGAAAAAGCTTTAATTGCCTATGTTACATTAGGAGATCCGTCCTTAGAAGATACCATTCAGTATTGTAAAGCCTTGATTGATGCAGGGATTAATATAATTGAAATCGGCTTACCGTTTTCTGATCCTATTGCAGATGGGCCTGTCATACAAGCATCCCATCAAACGGCACTTGAAACAGGCGAGGATGTATCGGTAAAGAGTGGATTAACTTTAATTAAAACATTAAATGAATATGCTCCTGAGATACCTGTTCTGATTATGGCAGCCACAAATTTAATCATGCAATTTGGCTATGAAGCATTTTTTAAGCAAGCAGAAGAGGTGGGTTGTAGTGGTTTAATTATGCCAGACTGTTCTATTGAAATGATTCATAGTATAAATCAAGATAAACCTTCAGCAAGTGTTCCGTTAATTAATTTAGTGTCACCTCTTTGCAATAAAGAGCGATTAAGAAAAATTGTAACACAATCGCAAGGCTTTATTTATTTATTGTCATCGACTGGTATTACGGGAGAAAGAGAGGCCTTTTCAGCTGAGTTAAGCCAATTTGTTAATGACATTAAGCAAATAAAGGATATTCCTGTTGCTATTGGATTTGGGATTAGTCAGGAATCACATTGTAAAAAATTATCTAAGTTTGCAGATGGATTAATTGTTGGAAGTCATTTTGTAAAACTAATGCAAGATACCTCGACTGTGAAAGAGGGAATTGATGCTGTATGTAACCGTGTAAAACAATTTAAAGCTGTTTTATGAGCAAAATTAATTTAATTATCCCGGCTGCAGGAACATCAAATCGATTTCAATCAACAATACCAAAGCAGTTTCATGTTCTTGATGGAAAAACAATTTTGGAGCATACGTTAAGTGCCTTTAAGGATATTCAGCTAGAAGATTGTCTAATTGCTGTAAATAAAAATACAGAAGAAAAAGTACACGATATCTTGGAAAAACTTTCTTTTTCAGCCCGAACGGTTAGAGGGGGAGATACGAGGGCAGAATCCGTAAGAGAGGCCTTTTATGAAGCAAAAGAATCTGATATTACATTAATACATGATGCAGCTAGAATGTGTCTTACAAGACCCTTGATAGAAAGAGTAATAGAGGCAGCCTGGCGTTATGATGCTGTCATTCCAGCAATCCCCGTCACAGATACTATAAAAAAAGTACAGAAAGATCGTGTTATTAAAACGTTAACAAGAGACGATCTCGTAGCAGTTCAAACACCACAGGCATTTAAAACAGCAAGTTTAAGAAGAGCTTATGAAGATTATTATGATAAATCCATTACAGATGAGGCTAGTTTAATAGAGAATGCTGGGAATGCTGTGCATATTATTAAAGGTGAAAGTAATAATATAAAAGTAACCTATCCGCTTGATTTAGAATATGTAAGAAACTATATAAGAAATAACAATAATTAGGTAGAGCGCCCGTTAAAATAACTTGAAACAATACCAAGTTGATGTCGATATTTTGTAACGGTACGCCGTGCTATATTAATGCCCTTTTCTTTTAATAGAAGGCATATTTTTTGGTCTGATAAATGAGGATGTTTCTTTAAATAATGAGCAATAAATAAGGTAAATTGATCTTTTGTTTTACCAAAATAATTACGAGGGCATAATACATTAAGCGGTATGGTGCCAAAATCAGTTTGACAAAATTTAGAGGACAAAATTCTAGAAACAGTAGAGGGACTTAAGGATAGATCTGCTGCAACATCTTTTTGAAGAAGCGGTACAAGATAATTAGGACCTTTTTCAAAATATAAAATTTGTTTTTTTGCAATATATGACATTAATGATTCTAGCATATCACGGCGTTGATTAATAAACTGAATCATATCCTTTGCTTTCTGGTATTTTTCAGTAAGAAATTGTTTTGTTTCTTTATCAATATTTTTGTTTTTAAGTGTTTCTAAGTAATTTTCAGATAATGAAATAGAAATTCCCTTATCAATTTCTAAGTTCTGGATAATAACGTTTCCTTGTTTATAAGACAGTTGAAAGGAAGGCGTAATATACTGAGTTGTATTAGAAGTAAACATAGAACCAGGATTTGGGTTTAAATTTGTTTTAATAAAATCGGCTAATGGATCAACCCCTTCTAAGGGAATACCACAAGATTTAGCAATAACCTTAAAATTTTTATTAGCTAAATCATCAAGATGTGATTGAGTCACTTTAATTAATAAAGATGATAAGTGATCATTATCTAAATGAAGATGCTTGATTTGAATGTTAAGACACTCACTTAAAGAGCGTGCTCCAATACCATCGGGTTCAAATTCTTGTAATAGTATCAAGCACTTGTTAATAGTAGCTGCGGAAACTGAAAGTGATGATTGGATATGCTTGGATACCTCATTCCAGTTTAGTATAAATCCTTTATCATCAAGTGAATCAATTAATAAGGTAATAATTTGTTTTTGCAAAGACGTGGCAGGACAATAATTGAGTTGAGAAAGAGCAAATTCACGAATAGATTGATAACCAGTCGCAGGAATAGAATCTGAAAAATGGCTTTCAGAGTTAGTTTCAGAAGATGATTGAGATACTGTTTTTGTCATTAAGCTATCAGGTTGGGAAACATCAATAAACACATTATCATCTTGCTCATGTTTAATATGATCTACTAAATCAGCATACGATAAATGAAAAATATTAAACATTTGAATAAGTTTTGGATTAAGACCTAATTTAAGAGATTGGTTTTGAATGAGTCGGGGTTTAATGTTCATATGAAAACGTTGATTGTACCAGTATATCTTCTGTTGGAATCTGATCGATATTACCTAAATGGGTTGCTGCCAATCCAATCATAGCTGCATTATCAGTACATAAGTTAGGTTGAATATGAATTAAGTTAAGAGATGTATCTGTAATACGATCTTTAAAAGCAGTTAACAGTGTTTGGTTACTAGCAACCCCTCCTCCAATAATAAGATCATGAATATTAAAATGCTCACAAGCAGCTAATGTTTTGAGTATCAAGGTATCAATCACTGTTTGTTGAAAACTAGCGCAGATATCAGCTAGATGATCCTGAGGGTTATCTAAAGATTTAATGCAATCAAGCGTAGCTGTTTTTAAACCAGAAAAACTAAATTCAAAAGGAGAATCTTTCATAGCAATAGGAAGTTTAAAAGCAGAGGGATTCCCATCTTTAGCCATTTTTTCAATAATAGGACCTCCTGGATACCCAAGGGATAAAGAGCGTGCAATTTTATCAAAGACTTCTCCAACAGCATCGTCTCGTGTTTTACCACAGCATTTAAAAGAACCTTCTTTTTCCATTAAGATAAGATCGGTATGACCTCCAGAGACGATAAGAGCTAGAGCCGGATAATGTAAGTGTGATTGATAATTAGAGAAAGCATAAATATGACCGTGAATATGATTGACGGGTATTAACGGGATATCTAAGGCATAAGAAAGGCTTTTAGCGACAGAAATACCTACGAGTAAACTTCCTTCTAATCCAGGCCCAATCGTAACGGCTACTTGAGAAAGATCATTAAGTGAAATTTTTGCTTCTTTTAAACTTAAGTCCATGAGGTAGTGAATCGTTTCAGCATGTAAACGAGAAGCCACTTCCGGAACTACGCCTCCGTATTGCTGATGTGTTTTTTGTTGTGATGAAACAAGGTTTGATATAATCGTAGTTTTATCTTTAATAATGGCAATAGAGGTATCATCACAGGATGTTTCAATCGCTAACGTATAAGTCATAGACTTAGGATTATAAGTAGGGCTGAGTAATTAATCAAGAAAACTAAATAGCAAGGTTATCAATAAGTCTAGTTTGATTTAAGGTACCTGCAAACAAAACACGATTTCCTTTTTTGATTGTTTGAGAAGGTAATAAGGTATCAGCATCAACATAAGCAATATAATCAATAGCAATAGAATCAGACAGATTATTTTTGATTAAACGATTTAAAGAAAGGGAATCATGAATACCATTTGATACAGCTTCTTTTACTAAACAAAGGCTTTGGTAAATCGAACTTGCTTCATTTTTTTCAGTATCAGATAAATAGTTGTTACGAGAACTAAGTGCAAGGCCATTGGAATCTCGAATAGTCGGCACACTATATACTGTAATAGGTAAAAATAGATTTTGAACACATGTTTTAATAATAACAAATTGTTGATAGTCTTTTTCACCAAAAACTGAATAGTGAGGTTGAATAATATTAAATAAACGAATAACGACATTGGTAACACCTTGAAAGAAGTTAGGCCGAGATTGACCACAATATAATGTCGATAAGGTAGGAACTGTAACCTGAGTGAGTAAAGAATTTGATGGATAAATAGTGGCTTCTGACGGTAAAAATAAAGCGCTTACATCAAGATTTTTACAGAGGTGTTTATCGTCATGGAGAGGGCGAGGATAGCGCTGAAGATCTTCATTTGGAGCAAATTGGATAGGATTAAGAAAAATGCTAACAATAACCTCATCAGCTAATGTTTGAGCATACTTAATAAGAGATTCATGCCCGTTATGTAAAGCCCCCATAGTAGGAACAAATGCAATGGTTGTATCTGTTTGTTTTAAGTTAAATAAATACTCTCTAAGAGGATCTATAGCATCAAATACATACATTACTGATGAGCAAAGTAGAATAACATAAGCGTGATGATAAGAGAGATTAACTTAATTTTCCAATTATATAAAAAAATCCGACGTAATCGTTTATAGGCCATTATTTTTTAGATTTTTTTTGATTTTTGATAATATCAACACATTCATCAACTGTTAATTTAGCTGCCTCTTTATCTTTTGGGATTTTATAATTTTTCTTATTACATTTAATGTAAGGACCATAACGACCATTTAAGACTTCAATAGGGGGGTCAGCCTTTGTAAACGAATTAATAATTCGTTTCTCGTCTTGTTTACGTTTTTCGTGAATTAATGTAATAGCCTCATCGATGGTAATGGATTCTAGGGATATGGTATCCGGGATAGAAATAAATGATTTTTCAAATTTAACATAGGGCCCATATTTGCCACGATTAACAATGATATCATTATTTTCAAAGGTTCCAATTGTTTTTGGATATGCTAACAAGGATATAGCTTGAGCAAAGGTAATTGTTTTAATGTCATAATCGTCACCTATTCCAGCAAATACAGGTTTATCATCATCATCGGCTAACCCTAATTGAACCATAGGTCCATAACGACCAATTTTAACTAAAACATCTTTTCCCGTTTTAGGATCTTTTCCAAGGTTACGTTCACCCAGTGATACTTTTTCCATATCTTTATTAGCAATTTCCATCATATCATCTAGTGGTTTGTAGTATTTGGATACAACATCATTCCATTGATGTTTTCCATCTTGAATATCATCTAATTGAGTTTCCATTTTAGCAGTAAATTTTAAATCTAAAATAGTATTAAAAAAGGATTCAAGATGATCATTGGTAGTCATCCCAAGTTCTGATGGGATTAATTTTTTTTGATCTTTAGTAACATAACCTCGGTCTTGAATGGTTGAAAGTGTAGGTGCATATGTAGAGGGTCGACCAATACCAAGTTCTTCTAATTCTTTAACTAAAGAAGCTTCTGTATAACGAGGTGGTGGTTGCGTAAACTTTTGTTCAGTATCTACTTTTTCTAAATTTAAAGAATCTTCTTTTTGTAATAAGGGTAACGTTTTGTCTTGATTATCATCTTTTTTCTCGTCAGAACCTTCTGAATAGACACGTGTAAATCCATCAAAAAATAAGACAGATCCAGTTGCTCTTAATAAATAACGTTCCTTTCCTGAGGCACAGATAACAATTTGGGTACGATCATATTCAGCTGGTTTCATTTGGGATGCAATAAAACGGTCCCATATTAATTTATATAATTTAAAGTGATCGGTCGTTAAAGCATTTTTAATTTTTTCAGGAGGATATTCTATTGAAACAGGTCGGATAGCTTCATGAGCATCTTGGACATTACTCTTTTTCTTACTTGTTTTGATAGGAGATCCAACATACTTATCAGAATAAATATTTTTAATATAGTCTCTTGCCGCTAATTTTGAAGAATCAGATAAGCGCGTTGAATCAGTTCTCATATAGGTAATAAGACCTACTGCTTCACCGTTAATATCCATACCTTCATATAGTTTTTGTGCCATCATCATTGTTTTTTTAGCAGACCAATTTAATTTACGAGAGGCCTCTTGTTGCAATGTGGAGGTAATAAAAGGAATAGGAGGATTACGCTTAATTCGTTTTTTAACAATATCATCAATGCTGTAAGTGCTAGATTCTAAATGGTCTTTAACTATTTTTGCATCAGCTTCATTGGAAACTTCAAACTTTTCTTTAATAGAATCTTTTGCAACAAGTTTTGCTGTAAAAATTTCTTGTTTAACTGTTTTTAAATCAGTTTCGATAACCCAATATTCTTTTGGTATAAAATCTTGTATTTCTTTTTCTCGTTTACAAATAATTTTTACAGCCACAGATTGAACACGTCCAGCACTAAGACCTCGCTGAATTTTTTTTGATAATAAAGGACTTAATGTATAGCCAATCAGTCTGTCTAGTACACGGCGAGCTTGCTGAGCATAGACAAGATTAATATCAATATTGCGTGAACTAGTAATAGCTTGTTTGATAGCGGATTCAGTAATTTCATTAAAAACAATGCGTTTAATTTTATCAGCAGGTAGCTTGGTTGCTTCCGCAATATGCCATGCAATAGCCTCACCTTCTCTATCCGGGTCTGTTGCTAGATAGACAAGTTCACTATTTTTGGCAGCACTCTTAATTTCTTTCAGAACTTTGGTTTTGTCTTTCATCGTGACATAACTTGGTTCAAAATCTTTTTCAATATCAATACCCATTGATTTTCCAGGTAGGTCTCGAACATGTCCAAAGGAAGCCATTAAGTGATAATCTTTTCCTAGAAACTTGTTAATAGTTTTACATTTTGCAGGCGACTCAACAATGACAAGGTATTTTTTCATGAATGAATTATGGAAATCCTTCAATGGTTTGTCAATTATTTTCTTAAAAATAATGACTCTAATTTTGATTTATCATAAAAAATGAAGAGCGGTCTTCCATGAGGGCACGTATAGTTTTGGGGAGATTTAATGAAGTCATGTAATAATTGATTAATTTCTTCAGGATAAAGTGTTTGACCTGCTTTAATAGCGGCTCGACACGCTTGTCTTTGTAGGGTTTCTTTTTGATCTAGGGTTAAATTACGGGTTGAGCCTGGGAATTCTTTGAGTTGGTTTAAAATAGAAATAACTAAACTATTAATAGAGGATTTTTGAAAAATGTTAGGAATTTCACGTACAATTAATTGATCTGATCCAAATTGTTCAATAAGAAAATTCAGTTCTAAGAAATAGTCTTTTTCAGCTTCAAAAATAACCATTAAATCTAATGAAACATCAATAACTTCTGATAACAATAAGACTTGTCGTGCAGTTTGTGTCGCAGCATGCGTTTTAATTTTTTCATATAAAATACGTTCATGGACGGCATGTTGATCAATAAGATAAGCACCTGTAGGCGTGTTTAAGAAAATATAAGTATTTAAGACCTGAATATAATCTAATGGAGATGATGTATGATAGGTACGATCTTCAGAAAGTGGTTGTAATAAATTAGGAAGCGCATTAATAACAGCAGGGTCAACTTCAGGTTGTTTATCAACAACCTGGTAAGGTTCGATAACAGAATGATCATGAAAGGGAGCTGCTGGATTTGTGGAGGATGAGATTGAATGAGATGCTATAGTCTGAGTCTGGAAAGGTTGATGGGTATGAACAATCGGTTCAATAGGGTTAGTATGTTTATTAGAGGCTTGTAAACTCATCATAACCACTTTAGGAAGGCAATCAAATAAAAAGCCTGGATTTACAAATTTTATATCGGTTTTTTGTGGATGGATATTAACATCGATTAAAGATGGCTCAAGTTTGATATCTAAGATAGCTAGTGGAAACCGCCTTTGAGCAATCATGTCACGATAACTATCCGTGAGTGCTTTCATGATAAGATTATTTTTGATAAGTCTTCCATTAACCGTAATAATTTGTTTGTTACGATTAGAGAATGTTAAGGTAGGATCAGAAATATATCCTGTAAATGTAAGAGGGCCGATAGTTTCATTAACGGGAATACAGCTATCTTTGATAGATTTTCCATATAATAAAATCATAAGTTGATATAAATCTGTAATGCCTGTTGTATTTAGTTTTTCAGTTTCATCAGCAGTTAAAACAAAGGAAATATGAGGATGGGCAAGACTAAACTGAATACAGTAATCAAGGATATAAGATAACTCTGTAGCATTTGTTTTTAAAAATCGTTGTCGGACAGGTAAATCATGAAATAAATCGGTAATGGTGAGTGTTGTTCCTGGAGCATGCGTTGTTTTTTTAATCGGACTGATAGTATCTTTGTAAGCTGAAATTTCATAGGCAGATTCATTTTTTTGTCGAGAGACGATGCTAAGATGCGCACAATGGCAGATACTAGAAAGAGCTTCTCCTCGAAATCCAAAAGATTGTGTTTCATAAATATCTTCAAGAGAACGTATTTTAGAGGTGGCATGGCGTATTGGAGCTAGGGCTAGATCATCTTTATGAAAGCCATCCCCATTATCTGTCATTCGAATGAGTTGTTTACCCCCTTCTTTAATATCGATAGTAATAGAAGATGCACGAGCATCTAAAGCATTTTCAATAAGTTCTTTAACAATAGAAGCCGGTCTATCGATTACTTCGCCTGCAGCAATTTTATTAATAGTAACAGAATCTAATTGTTGAATACGTGCCATAGTCCCATTATTATAGCAAAGCAAATAGGTTCATAACATAAAGTCTTTAAGCTTATGTAAGAGAACAACAAATAAGGTAAACTAAAGCTATGACTTCTTCTTTAAAAATAATGATCAGTGCCTGTGAGTTATCAGCCGATAATTATGCTGGTGAGTTAACAAAAGCATTATTAAAACAAGCACCAACATGCACAATATTTGGGGTGGGGAGCAAGGCTTGCAAAAAGGCGGGCATGGATGTCCGTTGTGATATATCTGGTTTATCAACAGTAGGGATAATCGAGCCACTACGATTTTTACCAAAATTATATCAATCATTAAAGCAGATTAAACAATTATTAAGAGATGAAAAGCCGGATATTTTTATTCCGATTGATAATCAAGGGTTACATATGGAATGTTGTAAGTATGCAAAAAAATTAGGTATTAAAACAGCCTATTATATCGCACCACAACATTGGCATTGGGGAAAAAAAAGTGATGGTATCAAAGTAGCTGCAGTAGTAGATCATATTTTAGCTATTTTTAAACAAGAAGCAGATTTTTATCAAGCCAGTGGTGCTGCTGTTACATATGTTGGCCATCCTATTACGGATCGTATTAAACCCTTTCGTGATAATCACAAAAAAGAACCTCTATTAGCTATTTTTCCTGGATCTCGATTACAAGAAATAGAACGATTGTTACCAACCTTACTGCAAGCCTCGTTGCGCTTAGAAAGTGAATTGAAATTACAGACTGTTATTTCAATAGCCTCACCTCAGTATAGAGATATCGTTAAATCCTTGGTAAAAAAATATGGAACAAAACAGTATCAGTTTCATGAAGGTTCAAGTTTAGAGTTAATTTCAAAATCAAGTTTATCTCTAGTAAGTTCTGGTACCATTAGTTTAGAACATGCCTTACTAGGAGTACCACATGTAGTGACCTATAAATTTAACCCAATAACCTATTGGGTTGCACGGACATTTTTTAAAAAGACCCTAGAAAAGATACCCTTTATGAGTATGCCTAATATATTATTAAATAAAGAAGTGTTTCCGGAATTATTACAAGAAAACGTAAGTATAGATAATTGTGTGAAACATGGAAAAGATGTTTTTTTAAATCAATCTATTCAGAATGAGTCTGAGTCATTATGGAATAGCCTAAACAATGGTGTTGTTGCTGATTTAGTAGCAACAACACTATTAAAAATAATTTAAGCCGGTTCTAACTCAATTTTCTGAGTCTGAGCATTATAGATAGTTTCATCAATTTCATTTTCACTTTTAGCAACAACTACAGTTACCATACAATCACCAACTACGTTAACGGTTGTTCTAGCCATATCTAAAACACGATCGATACCAGCAATAAGTGCGATACCTTCAACCGGCAAGCCTACAGAGTTTAGAACTAATGTCAGCATGATTAATCCCGCACCAGGAACACCCGCTGATCCAATAGATGCTAAGGTTGATGTAAGAATGATAGTAATATAATTACCCACAGAAAGATCAATACCATATGCTTGTGCAATAAATAAAGCAGCAACTCCTTGATACATAGCTGTGCCATCCATATTAATGGTTGCTCCAAGTGGTAGAATAAAGCTAGATAAATTATCAGATACACCTAAATTCTTTCTTGCACATCGAATCGTAACAGGTAATGTACCTGAACTACTAGCTGTACTATAAGCAATGGCTAGCGCATCAATAATACCTTTGAAAAAATTAATGGGGTTTAATCGAGCGATAATAGATACAGCTCCAGCTAGCGTAAATATAGCATGAATAATACATCCTAAATAAACGCCAAATAGTACTTTTAATAACGGAAGTAAAACGGCTAATCCATATTTTTGAGAAATAAAAGCCATTAGCGCAAAAACACCATAGGGTGCTAATTCCATTACGATAGCTGTTAATTTATACATCGCTTCAGCTATAGCATCAATAACGCTAACAAGTGGGTCCGCTTTTTTACCAACTAAATTAAGTGATAATCCAAATAAGATTGCAAAGACAATAATAGGCAATACTTCACCTTTTGCCATTGATTGGATAGGGTTAGCAGGAACTAAATTAATTAGAGTTTCAGAAAAAGGTGTAACTTCTTTGGTTTGCGAAATAGTTGCCGTACCTAGTTCAACACCAGCACCTGGTTTTAAAACCGTACCAATAGTTAGCCCAATAGTAATGGCAACAGCTGTAGTAAGAAGATAAAGAGAAAATGTCTTCATACCAATACGCCCTAACTTTTTAGGATCTTTCATACCCGTTACACCAACAACAAGTGATGAAAAAATTAAGGGTACAATAAGCATCTTAATAGCACGGATAAAAACATCACCTAGTGGTTTTATGTTAGCTGAAAATACTGGGAAAAAAATCCCACACAAAATACCTAATAATAGACCTAATAAAATCTTTGCCCATAACTTCATTTTCTTCCCTCCAAATAAACTAAACCCTTTTTTAATAAAATGTAAAAAATTGAATATATCAATATAGAGTAATCCATTCTAAATTAAAAATCAATTTAACATATTTAAAGAACTATCATTTAACATGCGAGGGTATCTGAAGATTAACTAAAAAAAATAAAAATTACATTAAAAATATACCTTGATGCTATCAAAAAAACAGATATTATTATACTGTATTCATATATAATGATATAGATTCAAACTATGTTTATTTAGCAAGGAGAATAGGAAACATGTTAGCAACAAAATATATTAGAGAATCTCAAGAGTCAGAAACACTATTAATTCATGAAGTGTCTCGATTAAAAGCTAATTCGGGTGAGAAAATTTTTCGTTTTGGGTTTGGTCAATCTCCCTTTTTACCACCAAAGCAAGTAAGTGATGCTTTATCATCAGCATCCTTACATAAAGAGTATGTTAGTGTACAAGGCTTAGAGGAATTAAGAGAGGCTGTAGCAACATTTCATAATCATTATGATGGTTTATCAGTAAAATCGGATAACGTTTTAGTAGCACCCGGTTCAAAGATATTAATTTATGCTATGTTAACAGCCTTTGATCAAGCTGATGTAATGTTTGTGACTCCATCATGGGTATCCTATGAGCCACAAGCAAAAATTGCCAAGCTAAATCGAATCCGTATTCGAACATCGTTTGAGTCACGGTGGCGATTAACACCAGAATTGTTAGAAGAAGCTTGTGCACAGCGTGTTAATAAAGATCAACCTGCAATTTTAATTTTAAATTATCCAGGCAATCCAGATGGATTAACCTATACAGAATCAGAGTTAAAAGCGTTAGCGGATACATTTAGAAAGCATAATGTTTTAGTGATTTCAGATGAAATATATGGTTTGTTAAATCATGATGGCAATCATACGTCATTAGCAACCTATTACCCAGAGGGAACCATTGTTACATCAGGTTTATCAAAATGGTGTGGTGCAGGAGGCTGGCGATTAGGGATTGCTTTATTACCAGAAACCTTACCAACAGCATTTAAGCAATCTGTTATTGGAATTGCATCAGAAACCTATTCGTGTGCTCCTGTTCCTGTTCAATATGCCGGTATTCAGGCGTATCAAATTAGCGATGAAATAGAAGCTTATTTAAAGCATAAAAGACGTGTTTTAAGTATCGCTGCAAACTATATGTATGAATCATTATCAGCTGTAAATGTTAAATTACATAAACCTGAAGGTGGATTTTATTTGAATCCAGATTTTTCAAATTTCAGGGATCGATTTAAAGATAAAGGTATTAATACAAACGAAGCAATGTGTGAAGCTATTTTAAATGAAACATCGGTTGTTATTTTGCCTGGTAGTGCCTTTGGTTATTTACCAGAAGATTTAACAGCAAGAATTGCTTATGTTGATTTTAATGGAGCCGAAGCAATGGCTGCATCGAAAGAGATAGGTTTAGAGAAAGAGCTTGATCAAGCCTTTTTAGAAACGTATTGTCCAAAAATAGTGGAAGGTACAACACGATTAGCGGATTGGCTTAGATAAACGGGTGATAGAATCAACGTTATTTAAAGATATTGAAATAGTAACACCTAATGGGATTCATCAGGGTGATCTATTAATTAAAGAAGGTAAAATTGCTGCTATTGAACCTGTGATTAATGAAACCGCAGAAGAGGTCATTCAGGAAACAGGGCTGACAATATTACCTGGCGTGATTGATCCTCATGTGCATTTTCGTGATCCTGGGGCAACACATAAAGAAGATTTAGAGTCTGGCTCAAAAGCGGCAGCTTCTGGTGGTGTAACCAGCTTTTTTGATATGCCAAATACCAATCCTGCAACGATTTCGGTAGAAGCCATGCAGGCTAAAAAAGATTACGCATCAACAACATCACTGGTGAATTATAATTTTTTTATAGGAGCAACAGCTGATAATTTAAGAGAGTTACAAGATGTTGAAAATGTGCCGGGTATTAAAATTTATGTTGGTTCATCCACAGGATCTTTATTAGTAGATCAAGATGAGATTTTGGATCAAATATTTCGTGATACAAGTAAGTTAATAGCAGTGCATTCCGAAGATGAAGCGATGATTCAGGAAAAGATGAAAGAATTTGAAGGGACAACGAATGTACTAGATCATGAAAAAATTAGATCAGCAGAGGGTGCTTTAAAGTGTACTCAATTTTTATGTGAGTTAGCGTTGAAACATAAGCATAGATTGCATATTTGTCATTTAACAACTAAGCAAGAAGTCGAGTATTTAAAATCATTAGGCAAGCAACCGTTTATTTCAACAGAAGTAACTCCTCAGCATTTATTGACCTATAGTCCTGATATTTTTGAAAGGTGGGGAACAAAGGCGCAGATTAATCCACCTATTCGTTCTAGAGATCATCAAGAAGCCTTATTTAAAGGGTTAAAAGAGGGTGTGATTGCTTGTATTGGATCCGATCATGCACCGCATTTAGCCAGTGAAAAAGCAAAACCATTTGGACAAGCCCCTTCTGGTATGCCCGGTGTTGAAACCAGTTTGCCTGTATTCTTAAATTTAGTGGATCAAGGTTATTTTAGTTTACAAGATTGTGTGCGTTTAATGTCGTTTATGCCCGCACAATTATTTAAGGTTAAAAATAAAGGACAGTTAACAGTAGGTTATGATGCGGATTGTGTTGTAATTGACCGAAAGGGTAAGCATCAGATTGATCAATCATCGTTAGTAACAAAAGCTAAGTGGAGTGTATTTGAAGGGCTAACGTTAACCGGAAAACCCATTGCAACCTTTGTAAATGGGCAATGTGTCTATCGAGAAGGGTCGTTTTTTACAGATGTAAAAGGTACCGAGATTCGTATAGAAACGTATTAACGAGTTTCTTTTATTAGATAGATATTTCGATAGGCCGTCTCGTCAAACCATGTAGGATAGCTAGTGTGGAGAGGTTTTTTTTCTAAAAAATTTTTAAATAATAAAAGCATGTCTCTGAGTTCAGCATCACGATCATCTTTTAAGACATACAAATCATCATCTTCATTCTTTTTAAACCAAAGTTCTTGATAAAGAGTCGTTATAGTTTTATAAAATAATTTTTGACCATGACAATTTCTAATGCCTTCAAAACCCTCTTCAGTAAAAAAATTAATCTCCTTAAAACGATTAATATTCTTATGATAATGATCCTTTAAAAAGCAAATATGCTTTTTATCAAATTTAATATATTTAGTCTGTTTAAATAGCAATAGTAATGACTGTCTAAAATCTTTTATTTGATTAGTTAATGTTTGAATACTATCCTCGCCTATTTCCTTGCCTATGCCTATTTCCTTGCCTAT